>BNJU01004919.1_pt1 | contig 289932 bp, 320 predicted proteins | sample 8539281 | NCBI WGS metagenome assembly BNJU01 (sample SAMD00202456, study PRJDB9452) | human saliva metagenome | isolation source: human saliva | place: Japan | reverse complement strand
GATATATAGGTACATAAAAAAATATAAATACTATAACAAAAGAGGACCCGTATGGGTCCTTTTTTTGTAGTCTTGTATTCTATTGGATAAACTTCAAGGTAATGAAAAACCTAGCTAATGTAATCGTAGTATAAACTGGGTTATAGGACAAAAAGTGTGTGTGACTAATCCCAATAAGTTGGAAAATCTGTAGACATATGTAGCTCATTCCAAACAGGAGCATCACCCCATTGAGGGATTGAACGATCTATTTGGCAATAATCAGATAACCGTTTGTAGATAGCAGCAATCGATTCATCTGTAGGCATACAATTTAATATATCTGAAATAGAAAGCGGTCTTGGTGAGTGCATATAGCACCACCAATAGACCGCTTTTAGTCTTCTTTCAAGTGAAAGCCCCCTATGAGCCCGTAACATACTTCTTAGTTGAGCATTTACTCCACCTTCAATACGATTATTTGTTGTAGGTATTGTAATATCAAAACATTCCAAAAAAGTAAATAAAGTTTGTTGCCTAATCAGACGCCATAATGATGATTCAGCTTTTAAGCAAACGCTCATGTGTAGAGCGTTTGTTTCCGAATTCATCAATCGTCATTTCTCGTAAAAAAATCAGAATATGTCATTCGCCACGCTGAAAGCTCATTAATCCATATAAAGGCTTGATCCATTGTTTTCACATTAAATAAAGCTTTGGCAAGACTATAAAGGTCCTTCCCAGCTAACATTTTAGGTCTACTTGTCGTATATCGTCTAACCTGACAAAAAATGTGAAACAGGCATCTTTGGTGACTGCTATGAGGCCAAACTTTACGTAATGCTTTAGGCAAACCATTAGCACCATCAGACACAACGACTTTAGGTTCGGCAATCCGTTCCATTAAACACTGCCAAGCTCTAGCATGCTCATAACGACAGACATACCATCCTAGAACATGAGTATCATTGCAACAAATCAACACACATAAATTCCTAGCTAAGTAAATTCCATCAAGATATACCACATCATGTACTTCTTCCACTTTTGGTGGCAATGGCCATATGGACCAAAATTTAGCGGTTTTACGCCTGAATGTACGACCTTTACCAGGCATATCAGCTTGAATATTGGTGCTGAATAACCAATTCAAGAATAGGCTTAACTCTTTACTTAAATTATTAATTTTAACGGTAAATGCCACCTTACAATGTTTGCAAAACCAACGCTGAGAACCAGATTTTAAAACACCGTGTTTAATACATGTTTCATTACAATCAGGACATTTTATTTGTCGCATAAACTCTTCCTCCATATTTGTTTATATATAGGAAGATATAACCTCATTTTAGTCAGTAATTACAAGGGGTGATTGATGTTTTCACCCACACTTTTTGTCCACCCTCAAACTTCTCCAGAAAAAGATTAAACCCTTATAACACTAGTAAATATCTAGTGTTATAAGGGTTTTCACACACACTTTTTGTCCTATAAGCCTATAAACTCATATCTAAGGGATATAGTTAGAATAGAGATACGTTCCTATGGTCTAGGTGGCGCATTATAATCTGGTTGTGGGCCCCATTGACTCATAGGTGTGTTCGGATCTGGTAAGTCTTGATTTTGTATATCCAGAGCCCAGTTAGGACGAGGTCCTGTTGGAGGTGGTGGAGGAACGGGGCCGTATACACCTAGTTTAGATGGCTCTAAGCGCGGTTGATGATAGGCATATGGCGATTCTAGTTGATTCAGTGGTTTATATACACCTTCAGGGGGTTGAACACCAAATAGTGGTTTTTCTGCAGTAGGAGCAGGGGTGTTCATAGGCTTATATGGGCGTGGTGGCACATAGGGGTTTGTGAAGGTATAGGTAATTCGTTCCATTTCTAGTGCATTGTGCAAGATAAACTGACCGATTTCAGCAACGGCAGATCCTTTCGGAGCTACGCGAGCACCTGTAGATAAAACAGAGCGGTGATTGTCAGCCATTCCAATAGGGGCACCATTGACTTGGTAGAATTTAGCAGGCGCTACATGCCAGTCCATAAGGTAAATATCTTTGGATGTGTTACCGCGATGGTATGTATAATTAGTCATATAGTCTGCAATGATGTTTGTTGCTTATATAGACTAATCGTACGAGCGTGTAATGTATTATACGTCAGTCCTGCTTGTACTAGATTGATAGTGCTCAAGTCGATATACACAGTCTCTACAGGGCTATTATAAGCAACTTGGAATTGGGTAGGTTTGTTTTCTAATTCGTATTGTGAAATAGCACTAGCTGTTTGAAGACTAGCCAGAGCAATCACTAAAAATGGATATAGTTTTCTCATCATTGACCTCTCTTATGTGGAAATAGTATACCATAGTCGTAGGTGTAATTCTATGAAGAGTGCATATAAAATTCTATAATATGTATATTGTGTATAACATGCTTTTATTATATGATTAATGCATAGTTACAGGAGGGATGAATATGGAAATCATCTGTTTTGGCGACAGCATTACACGTGGCTACGATGTGCCTTATGGACGTGGGTGGGTTGAAATCTGCGATGCATCTATTGAGGGCGTAAACTTTACGAATTATGGGGTAGATGGCTGCTCTGTACAAGCCATGATTTATAATATTGAAAACTGGGCGGTTACGGCTGTATCTGATCCAACGCGCCATATCTTCTTAATGTGTGGTACCAACGATATCTTACAAGGTCGAGATAGTGCATATGTGTTCAAGACTTTGGTGAAAGCCATTGAATTAGCTAGCACAAAGGGACAGGTTATTATTGGTTTAGAAACGCAAATCGACAGCGATATGGATGGTTTAGACCTCGTCGTACGAGAGGTTAATGAACAGCTAAAAGCATACGCAGCAGCTCATGATATTAAGGTCATAGATTTCTATACGACCTTGTTTGAAGCCGACCAAATCGGACAAATCGTCTTTGCTGGAGAAGTACATCCCAATGAGCTAGGCTATCGCTTAATGGCTTACAAAGCACTAGAAATTTTTACAAGATTATAGACTTTTTACAAGGCCTAAAGATCTTTAGATGATTTTGAAGTCTTCATAAGATTATAAAAAGTCCCCTAATGAGCTACCTCATTAGGGGATTTAGTGATTTATAGTCTTTTTTCATGAAAGCTTATGGCTTTCACAAGTATAATTAAATTCGTAACGAATTAGTAGTTAGAATTAGCGACGTGCGTTGCCAACCTTAGCGGATTGAGCGATTGCGTATGCAGTGCCTTTTACTAAGTCGTAAGCATCAGCACTGTTGCCAGATACTGTTACAGCAGCTACAGTGTCTTCAGTTACTGCGAACAATGCAGTTGCGTAAGGGTGTTGTGCACCATTTGGTACAGTTACAGCACCGGATTTAACGATGATGTAACGGCCGCTGTTGTTGAATACGTCGTAATGAGCAGCTTGTTTTACACCATCATAGCTTTCATTGTAAGCGAACAATGCAGCTACTTCACCACCTGCTACTTGACCCGTTTGTTGCATGGAACGCAATTTAGCAGCTGCTACAGCTGTTGGTTGAGTCATGTTAACAGTGATACGCAAAGAGTTGTTGTTTACAACTGCTTCAGTGATTACGTTTGTAGAGAATACATTCGCAACACCGTCACCAGCACGGTTATAAGTGCTAGCAGTTTTCACTTGGTAGCCATTAGTGTATGCAGGCAAGTCATATGTGTAAGTTTTGCCGTTCAACAATAAGTCGAAAGCGTTCAATTGGTTAGTTTTGTAACGAGAAACGTATGCACTGCCGTTGCCATTAGCTGTTACGGAGTTTACAGTTTCTTGGTATACAGGTTGGTAGCTAGGTGCGATAGGGTCCATGATTTGAAGACCTACAGCAGTTGTTTGAGGTGCTACGAAGATTGGATCGCCCAATTCTTTAGATACAGGCATTTGTTGAGCCATGTCACCTGCTGTGTAAGGAACCGCTGGCAATGGTTTGTAACCAGGGCGTGGTGCACTTGTTACATAGCCAGATTGGTAAGCTGGTGTAGCCGCTTGAGGTGCTGCGTAAGTATATTGCTCTGCTGCAGCGCGTTCGTAAGCGCGTGCATTAGCATCGATGGATGCAGCGAAAGCGGAGAAGGACATAGTTGTAGCTGCGAATACTGCGAAAGCAGCTGCTAAATGTTTTTTGTTCATAATAATTCACTCCTAAATACATGATTTTTTACAAATAACACAAATACTAACATGTATTATATATGAAATTCTGTTAATTGTAAATAAAATATAAATTTTTTTCTTAATTATAAACAAATATAATCAGATGGGTCAAATATTGTACAATTAGCTTAAAAATTACCCCAGAATTAAGCACAGAATGTCATATTTACTATATAATAATACTTAGTACAGTAACATATTATATCGAAAAAAATAGTTTTAGGCTAGACCTAAGAACAAGAAATATATAAATAAGATGAAATTTGCGGATTATATAAATTATATAAACTGAGATGGTGAAAGTTTCACTAGGGAGGTCTCATGAATATTAGCGTCTATTATGGACGAGCAGGATCAGGCAAGACGCATGCCGTATATGAACGGATACGTCAAGTCATGACCGATTGTCCAGGGGAACCCATAATCTTACTCGTTCCTGAGCCAGCCACGTATCGAGTAGAGCGAGAGCTAGCTGAATTTATGCCTGAAAAAGGCTTTACCACGGTTCGTGTCGTAGGCTTTGATCGTTTGGGGTACCAAGTATATCAATCGATAGGGTCCAAAGGGGCCGGTCAATCAAGCTTATCTAGCTTTGGCCGGTCTATGTTGTTGCGCCTTGTTATGAAGCGAAAACAAAAGGAGCTTGGTCTATTAGAACAGGCTACTAAACGTCCTGAGTTTTCTTCTGTATTGCAACAGCTCTTTTCTGAGTTTCGCGCATTCCGCGTCGGTCCTAATGACCTTGAACGTGGGGCACAGTCCGTTAAAAATAAAGTATTACAAAAGAAATTGCAGGAACTTGCCATCTGTATGGCAGCCTATGAAGAAGAAATCAGTCGTCATGGTGAGCGCGACATCGATCCTATCATGGAAATCGTTGAGGCTTTGCCTCAATCTCCACTGATGGAAAACAGCCACGTTTTTATCGATGGCTTTCATTGGTTTACGCCCACACACTACGAGTTGATCTATACCTTGTTTGATTTGGCTAAGGAAGCAGTTATTACTATCGACTTGCCAATGGCTCCGAAGGCATTAAACCTAGCACGTCGAGGGGAACATCTCTTTAGCCGTCCTTTAGAGATTTATGACACCTTAGTGGCTCGTTATGGTTCTAATATTAATTGGGTGGGTTTTGACGGGAAACGGGGCCCTCAAATCGTACAAGAATTAGAGGCTAATTACTTTACTAGCCCTAGTAAGCAAAATTCTACTGATACTACTATTCCACTCATTCGTGGCTACAATCGAGAACGAGAAGCTGATGCGGTGGCTCGCCGTATTTTAGCCTACGTAGAATCCTCTCCAGAGGCACGTTACCGCGATGTATGCATCATGCTTCGCGAGTCAGAAACGTACGGGGATACCTTAGAAAAGGTCTTCGGTCGGTATGGCATTCCGCACTTTATCGACCGCCAACGGCCTATGAAAAACCACCCATTAGGCGAGTTGTTGACAGCCCTCTTTGATATCGTGCGTCATAGCTACAGTCGAGACAGCATGTTCTTATTGCTTAAAACAGACTTGATGCCCCTTACCCGTGAGGCCGTAGATGAACTAGAAAACTATGTACTCGAGTTTGGTATTGATCATTATAAATGGGAACGTGAAAGCTGGCCCTATTTACGAGGCTTTCATGAGGGACAAGATGACGAAGGTAACGGTGATGCACCTCGTAGAGCACGTGTTAACAAAGCGAGACAAACCATTATGGAGATCCTATCCCCATGGTTTGACTTTGCCGCTCATAGCGAAGGTCATACGGGCGCTGAGTGGGGTGCACAGCTGTATGGTCTCTTAGAAACCTTACAAGTACCACAGCGTCTCTATGAATGGGCACAAGACGCTGAAACGGTGGGGGATCAAGAGTCTAAAGCCAGCCATGAACAGATGTACAATGCGGTTATTTCTTTCATAGACGAAATCTCTATGGTCATGAAGGACGAAGTGTTGACACTGGATGAGATGATGTTACTTCTCGCAGAAGGCTTGAGCGATGTAAATTATTCCATGATTCCACCGTCCTTGGATCATGTGGTGATTACCACCATTGAACGTGGTTATAGCCAATGGTGGCCTAAGGTATTCGTCATGGGCCTAAACCAAGGCGTATTCCCACAAAGCATGGGCGATGAAGGGCTCATTAAGGATAAGGAACGTCAAGAATTGGCGGAGGCAGGCATTACTTTGGCTGAAGGGGCTTTGCCGAAGGCTTTTAACGAGAATTTTCTATTATACCTAGCTATGACGCGGGCGTCCGATTCTTTGACGCTGTCCTATGCAAGCTCTGGTGAAGATGGAACCGGCCTTGAGCCATCTCTCGTGGTGAAACGACTAGAATCCCTTGGTTATGTAGATAAGGCGGTAGATATTCCACTCTCTCTATTGCACCTGATACTGAGTCGGATTATGTATGGAGACCTTTACAGAGTTTGTCCCTATTGTCTGAGCGCTGGGGCGCTCTCTTTAGTGGTCATGAGGTCAATCCATTGTGGTGGGGCCTCTATAACTGGGCTCGTGAAAGCGACACCTACCGTCCGCGTTTAGGTGAGGTGTCTCGTGGTATTCGAGATAATAATGATGTGCCTGTCATTACGAAGGATTTAGTGAATGGATTGTTCCTATCTAAAGGCTATATGTCTGGTTCTGTGACGCGCCTAGAGAGATATCAGCAATGTCCGTTCAAGTTCTATGCTCAATATGGCTTGAAGCTAGAACCGCGTCGTGTACGCTCCTTTGGTGCTCCTGAAATAGGTACATTCCTCCATGCTAACTTAGAGCGTTTAGGTAATTATCTATTAGATAACAATAAACAATGGCGTGACCTTAGCGAAGAGGATCAACATAACTTGTGCCGTACGGTAGCGGAAGAAATTTTACAAGAAAATCAGGGCGGCGAGGAAACGAGCGACGCCTACCAAAAAGCTATCGAGCAGCGTGTACAAAGAACATTACATGTAACGGTAGACCGCCTCGTAGAGTGGTCGAAGCGCAGTGATTTTGATACGAAGTACTTAGAGCAAGATTTTGGCCGTCAAGGCGGCTGGGATCCAATTCGGGTACCACTTGGAGAAGACCGTTATTTACGCCTCATCGGTCAAATTGACCGCATCGATGAATATACCAGAGATGGTCAAACCTATGGCATGGTTATCGATTACAAGTCTGGCGGCGCCCATGTGACGGCCCAAGATGTATACTATGGCCTAAAGCTGCAGCTTATGACCTATCTATTGGCGTTAGAATCTGCTTACGGTAAAATGCAAGGTGAATCTATAGCTCCTGCGGCTGTGGTGTATTCCTATGTGAAAAATCCTAAAATTCCTGCCGATGCGCCTATATCTTATGAAGATGCAGTAACCTTGGCTAAGGAAAGCGATGCATGGCAAAACAGTGGATACTTCTCTGATGATATCGAGTTGTTGACGCATATCGATAATAAATTTTTGTCCTATGGATCTAAACGAGGACCATATGTACCAATCGCTACGAAAAAGGATCAAACTATTTCTAGTAGAGATTTGCGTAAGGTTAAGAATGCTGGCGAATTTGATGTAATGTGTCGTTACACCAATCATGTAATGGCTGACATCGGTCGCCACATCGGGGACGGTCAATTCCCAATTCAGCCTTATCAGTTAAATAAGAATAGACCTTGTACATACTGTGATTACAATACTGTATGCCGCTTTGACTCTAGCCGTAATAAGTATAATTATCTGTCCGGCTTATCTGAAGATGATGCGTTAGAACGGATGAAAGAGGTTCTAAACGACGGAAATAACAGTAACGACAGCAATAATAGCAATGACGGAAATAATAGTAGCGAAGGAGGTGAAAATCATGGGTGTTAAATGGACGCCGGAGCAGGAGTCTGCCATCATAGCGCCTAAGGATTCGTCCTTAGATAATCAAACCTTACTAGTAGCGGCAGCAGCCGGTTCTGGTAAAACGGCAGTTCTTGTAGAGCGTATTATTACCCGTCTTAAAGACATGGATAACCCGTTATCCGTGCAAGAGCTCATGGTTGTAACCTTTACAAAGGCAGCAGCTCAAGAGATGAGCGCTCGTATCGGTCTTGCTTTGGCGAAAGCCATGGAGTCTACCGATGACGAGGCTATGCAAGAGCGCCTTGAACGACAGCTCAATCTGTTGCCGTCTGCTCATATTTCTACGTTGCACTCCTTCTGCCAATGGGTGATTCGGTCTTACTTTTACAAGCTAGATATTAACCCTACAGCTCGTATCGGTAACGAAGCAGAAATGGCATTGTTACAACAAGAGGTGCTAGCCGATTTATTGACTAAATCCTATGAAGAAGGTCTTTATAACATCTATGAATTGGCGGATTTCTTCAGTGATGATAAATCGGATGCAGGCTTAACGGCAAAGATTATGTCACTATATAACTACGCTATGTCCCTTGCCAATCCTGATGGGTGGTTACGAAAGCCTTAGAGCCTTATAAAGAGGCTATGACTATTAAGCCTAGTGAGACCCTATGGGGCCAATATATGTGGGATAACCATGTAGCTGTTATCGACCGCATTCGTGAGCGCTTAGAGCGGATGGAACAAATTCTATTGGATCCAGTGGGGCCTCATAAATGGCAAAATATATATGATAATCAACTAGCCGCACTAGGCATGCTTTCATCAGCCCAAACTTGGGATGATATGGGTGAAGCTTGTAAGCATACGGATACCTTTATTAAGGACCAGTTCCGCATGGGGTCAAAAGAGGCACAAGCCTTTGATCCTATATTGGTAGCAGAGTTTAAATCCTTAGGTTCCCAAAATAAAGATGACCTTAAAGCGATGCAAGCTGCTGTATTCACCGTGCCAGAAGCTACCTTGCAAGACCAGTTCAAGGCTCAATATCCAATTATCGAAGGTTTAGTAGAGCTAACGATTGCATTCCATAAGGCGTATCGAGATATGAAACAAGAACAAGGTATCATGGACTTTAGTGACTTGGAGCATCTATGCTTGGCCCTTCTTGTTGAGCCGGGCACAGAGGATAATCCTCAGCCGTCTGAGGTGGCAAAGGAACTGCAAGATACTTTCAAAGAAATCATGGTCGATGAATACCAAGATACGAACGGCGTGCAAGAGACGATTATCAACTTGATTTCTCGCGTCGACAATCGGTTCTACGTAGGGGACGTGAAGCAAGCGATTTATAGCTTCCGTATGGCCGATAGTTCTCTATTTATGGAGAAATACAATACCTACGGTGACACTGATGCGGTAGAGCGCCGTATCGACCTAGCAAAGAATTTCCGGTCTCACGAAAATATTTTAGCCGCTACGAACTTCTTGTTCTATCAAATCATGACGGAAGAGGCGGCCGAGCTAAATTATACGGAGGCGGAATCCCTCATTCCTGGTCGCATCGTTGAGAATGCGCCGGAGGATTGGGTTGGAGGAGACGTGGAATTGCAGCTCTTAGATGTGAGTAAGGATACCCTCAGTGCTAGTGAAAGCGACGAAGATGAAGGGGATGACCCTGAAAACAACGAGCGTGAGCTAGATTTCATCATTCAAAAGATTAAGGAAATCCACGGTGCCAAGAAAAAGGTGCAAAATCCAGATGGTACGTTCCGTCAAATCGAGTGGCGTGACTTTGCTATTTTGCGAAGATCCTTTGGCCGGTTGGGGCACTCGTGCCGTAGAGGCTATGCGCCAAGCGGGTATCCCTGCGGTGGTAAACGAGCGAGATGGCTACTTTGAAGCACAGGAAATCCAACTTTTGCTAGCGTTGCTATCTATCATAGATAATCCAGAACAAGACTTGCCAATGGCGGCGGTGTTACACTCTGGTCTTGTGGGGCTTGATGCAAACGAACTAGGTGCATTGCGCCTATCTGGAGAGGGTTCTCTGTGGTCTCTAATGCCAGCCTATGCTGAAGAGGCTCAAGATGAGCGCCTATTAGCTTTTATTGACCATATGGAGCGTTGGCGTACCTTGTCGCGCCGTCACGGTGTGACCGATTTGCTATGGGATATTTACGAATCTCAAGACTATGTTAACTATGTAGGTGCTATGCCGAATGGTCTCGTGCGCCGTGCGAATGTACTCGCTTTGTATGACCGAGCTAAGGGCTATGAGGCCTCTGGCTTCCGTGGTCTCTTTAGATTCTTGCGCTTTGTGGAAAGCTTGCGCGATAGCAACCAAGATATGCCGCTAGCTAATGTGGTAAGTGAAGCGGACAATGTGGTGCGCCTCATGACCATCCATAAGAGTAAGGGCCTTGAATTCCCTGTGGTATTCTTATCTGGCGTTCAAAAGCGGTTCAATATGATGGATCTTCGTTCAGAACTCCTCATCGATAAAAACGCAGGACTTGGTCTTAAGGGATACTTCCCAGATATTCGGGTGTCTTTCCCAACTATGCCGTGGTTCTACGTGAAAGACGTAAAAGAAGCAGCCCTCAAGGCCGAGGAACAGCGTATTCTCTATGTAGCTTTAACACGGGCACGAGATAAGCTGTTCCTAACGGGCTTTGTAAAAGGCTTTAAAAAGTCTAGTGGAGGGTTGAATACATTAGGTGAACTCATTAAGAATTCTGCCTCTGTAGAGAGTCGACAGCTACCTACGGATATTATTACTCAAGCTAATACGTATTTAGAGTGGCTCATTATGGGCTTTGCTCGTCATTTGAACGGTGGTAACCCATTGCGCGTAGCCATTGAGTACGAAGGACCGACCTATTTTGACTTACCAGATAAAAAATGTCGCATCAAGGTCGAAGTCCACGATGGCTCTCTCTATGGTGACCTCGATTACAAGGCAGAAATCGATGAAACTACCATCAATAAAGTGCGTGAATTACAAGCTGTTAACTCTGTGGAATTACCGCAGGAAATAATAGATCGCTTAACTATACCTATCCGTATAGCGACGCTACGCGGCGCACGGCTAAGATTTCCGTTAGTGAATTGAAACGACGATTCCAAGAACGTGAATTTGAAGCAGGCACTATTGATACCCTAAACGAACCGATTGCAACGGTAGAACCAACTATTACAGTTTCAGCTGATGATTTAGCGAATTCCGTATTCGGCCGCAAGCCGCAAGCACTGCAGTCCGAAGAGGATGTGTTGACGGGGGCTCAATGGGGTACCTTGATGCACGAAGCCATGCAATGGCTACCTCTTGCGCAGTATACCCAAGTTTCTTTAACAAAAGAGCTTGATACACTTGTAACGAAAGGGACTTTCACAGAGGAAGAACGAAATCTATTGAGCGATACAAGCCTCTATAAATTCTTTAGTTCTGACCTTGGGAAGCGTCTTATCAATGCGAAGCGCATAGAACGTGAATTACCATTCAGTATGCTTTTTGAAGGGAAACGCGTATATGATACCTTAGAGGATGGGGAAGATCTATTCCTTCAAGGTATTATCGATACTGCCTTTGAAGAGAACGGTGAATGGATTCTCGTAGATTACAAGACGGATCGCGTCAAATCTGGGGAAGACCTCATCAAGCGCTATAAAATACAAATGGACCTCTACAAAGAGGCCTTGCAGCGGTTGACGGGGATGCCTGTAAAAGCATGTTATATCTATAGCTTCCGCTTGCATGATGCAATCATTATAGATTAGCCTATAAAAATCCTATGATTGGCATAAGACTGTACTTATGCGTAGTGTATAAATCTATACAGATGTAGCCTATAGTCCAGCAAATATAAAAAGCTCTTTATCCTTGGATAGAGAGCTTTTGTGTTATAGATTACTATATAGTTTCGTGTTATAGATTACTATATAGTTCCGTGTTATAGGTTGCTATATAGTTTCGTCTTATAGATTTCTCTAGAAGTTCTTAAATGTGCGGTAGTTTAGGCAAAATTAAAGCCTTTTTCTTTTTGTGTTTTGATGGGGCAAATACTTTTAATACCCGTGGCAATACTTCGATATCTACTGGCATAGATGGGCCTGGATCGCCATCCATATTGGTTGCTAAATCATCAATATTAGATAAGAGCTCGATGGATGCTTTATTCACAGTTAATGTAGTTGTATAACGAGAGTTATAAATGGCACCACTAATGATGAGCGGTATTACGCTGAGAATATCGAGAATAAAGTATTCTTTGAAGATGATGATACGCATGTAGCCATCATCGACAGAGGCTTCAGGCATAAACCGTTCAAAACTAGATACTACATTGGTAAGCAATGCTAAAACGAGAGGGGATTTACAGATAAAGTCGTCGTTCTCCGTTTTGATGCGGTATGTATAGTCTTTAGTGGTAAATAACGCTTGGCCTGCGCGCAAGAAGTAGGCGAGAGGGCCGAGTATGCTTTTCTCCTTTGGCGTAACCTCTTCTACTACCTTAGGGATAACGCCTGCTGCGATGTTGTTGCAGAAATATTTGTCATTGCAACGACCAATATCAATTGTTCTTGTTTCATTGATATCGATGCGTTTGATCGCTTGAGCTGGATTTTGGTGAATCCCAAGTGCGCGAGACATATCGTTAACAGTTCCAACAGGGATAAAGCCAAAGGTAGATTTGAATCCCCCTTGAGCAATGCCATTGACAGTTTCGTTAACAGTACCGTCACCACCCATGCAAAATACTGCATCGAACCCGCGTTCGCAAGCGTCTTTAGCAAAACGTGTCGCATCGCCTTCACCGGTGGTGAATTTGACCTCAATCGTTTCGAATAAGGTGCTCAATTTCCATTGTAAGTCGAGGGCATACCGGCGTGCCGCCCCGCCCCCTGATACAGGATTGATGATAACCAAACAACGGCTCATAGTGTACTTCCTTACTTTCAAAAATGAGATATAGCTAGTATCTATTGTTAGATTACTAGATTGACAGTTTTAGATATGAGTTTTATAATTATTTTGTATACACTGTATTAGATATTGTGTGCAACATATTTTATAAAAATGTTTCGTATAATATATTATACTCATTTTAACCGTTCTTTGAAAGTGTGAAAGATAGGATGAGTATTAAGGTTTAGGGGATTTAAATGGGAAGACAAGATTCTAAAGATAGATATAATTTGTCCGCAGTGGACTCTATTGAACGATTGCCACTTAGCGAACAAGTATATTTAACATTAAAAACAGCGATTTTAACAGGCGAATTGATGCCTCAAGAAAAGCTAAACGAAGTAAAGATTGCAGAACAGTTACAAGTGAGTGCTACACCAGTACGTGAAGCATTCCGTAAATTGGCTAAAGATAACCTCGTAGTTATCGTTCCTTGGAAGGTGTTACTGTAAAAGCAGACACTCCAGAGGAAATCATTGCATTATATCAAGTGCGCGAAGTAATGGAAGGTCTTGGTGCAAGACTGTGTGCACTTCATGCTACAGAAGAACAAATTAAAGAATTGCGAGATATTTGTAAAGAAATGCATAAAATCGAAGATGCTACAGAACGCGTTGAGATTAACAGTCGTTTCCATACAATGATTGCTCATTACTCTGGTAATGAACGTATCGTAGACTACTTAGCAAGCTTCCGTGAACGCGTTAATCGAGACATGTACATCAGCTCCTTCAATGCAGTGCGTACACATGATTGCGATGATGAACATGATCAAATCGTAGACGCTATCGAACGTCATGACGAAGTAGCTGCAGAAACAGCTATGCGTCAGCACATCAACAATGCATTTATCTTCAAAAAAGCAAATGCTGAAGTGCAACACAAAAAACTTAATGAAGTATAATGTCTAACGTGCCCATAGGCTTAATGACACAAAAGGCTCCGCCCATGGCGGAGCTTTTTTTGCTGATAAACTAGTTTATCTAGTTAATCTAGTTTATTTAGCTAATCTAGCTAATCTAGTTAATTTAAGATAACTAATTAACATGAGTTTTTTTGTGTAAGTTGTTAACGGTTTGGTTTTTGGTATGGTTTAGAAACTCTAGCCTCTTGTAGTGTGATGTTAGGTGAGCATTGCAGTTTTTATAGTCGACGATGCGCAACCGCACTAGTTGACCTACGTCGATTTGAAAGGCTTGAGCGATTTTAAATAAATCTCTAAGGACATGCCAGAAATGCCCGTCCCACACTCTAGTTTGCTTAAATAACTGCGGCTGATGCCGACATGGCGGGCTAACTCATATTGGGACATATTTAGAGATACGCGAATATTGGCGATTTTATGGCCTAAACATACGTATTGATGTTGTAAAATTGGATCTTCGTACGTATTAATCCGCAGTTCGGTCAATGGTGCTGTCGAGGGGTTCATAGGGACTCCTTCCTTTTCCCGACTCTCTAAATATAGTATACTGAGACTGTTGGCGATTGCCTAATATAGAAAACTAGATAATTATCGGTTATTCCAGATAATTACACGAATTGTGAAAGTCTTACTACTTATATACTTTGGTACTGTGACCAAAAGATCTAGTATGTTGTCGTAAATAGAGGAGGCCCTATGGAAAAATATATAGCCGTTGCCCTCGGTGGAGCCGTAGGTGCATTATGCCGCATGGCTCTTGGTGAATGGGTGATGACAAAGGTCAGCTCCTTTCCGTATGGTACGGTCGTGGTTAACCTTATCGGTTGCCTCATCATCGGCCTCGTGTTAGGCCTCTACATGCAAAAGCCAGATTTACCACAATGGGCTAGATTCTTCCTTGTTGTAGGCGGTCTTGGCGCTTTTACCACCTTTTCTACCTTTGCCTTTGAAATGCTACAACTCATGATGGATGAGTCCTATGTACAAGCCTTATTCTATGGCTTTGTACAAGTTGTAGGCGGGTTAATTCTTTGCTGGTTTGGCGTAGTATTGGCGCGCATGCTCTGGGCTATCTAATCCAAGCGAATAAGGTGACTTGAGTTACAGCGTAAATACATCGATTTTTATATGATTATTTAGTAAGAGATTTAGATAGAATACCAGATTATAGAAATTATAGAGGAAGATATTATGAAATCTATTAGAACACAAGATGCCGTAGGGCATGCATTATTACACGATTTAGTTCGCATCGTTATCGGCGAGGTGAAAGATACGCCGTTCCGCCGTGGTCATGTTATTACAGAAGAGGATATTCCTAAATTATTAGACCTCGGCAAAGAGCATATTTTCGTTATGGAACCTGAAGATGAAGGCTTCTTACACGAAGAGGACGTAGCGCGCGCTTTGTATCGTATGGCCGGCGGCGAAAATATGCACGAAGGCCCAATGGCACAAGGTAAAATCGAAGCCATTGCAGACGTAGATGGCTTATTCAAGGTCGATGTAGAACGATTACATGCTATCAACAGCATTGGTGAGCTTACTATTGTAACGAGATTTAATAATACACCTGTAAAAGCAGGCGAAAAATTAGCAGGCATGCGTTGTATTCCTTTATTATTAGAGGAACAACAAGTAGAGGATGCTAAGAAAATTGCTAATGGGGATCCTTTACTTTATGTAAAACCATTCGTGCGCAAAACAATGGGCATCGTTACTACAGGCTCTGAAGTATTTGAAGGTCGTATTAAAGATGCTTTCACCCCTATAATTGAAGAACGATGCGCAGAATTTGGGGTCACAAAAGTGGCTCATGAAATCGTAACGGATAATACGGATGATATCGTGGCGGCTATCGACAAGGTAAAAGCAGCTGGCGCTGACATTATTTTCTGTACCGGCGGCATGAGCGTTGATCCTGATGATTTAACACCGGGTGCCATTAAACGCTATGCAGATCGCGTAGTGACATACGGATTACCTGTATTGCCAGGTTCTATGGTTTGTATTGCGTACTGTGCTGATGGTACACCGATTCTCGGCGTTCCAGGTGGCGTATTGTTTAGCAAACCAACGGCATTTGATGAAATCTTGCCACGCCTCGTAGCAGATGATGAAATCACTAAAGAAGACTGCATTCGCATGGGTCATGGTGGTTTCTTAGGATAATCTTTGTAGCACAAAAAAAGCGGGTAGATCTACTCTACCCGCTTTTTGATGTTCAAGCATTTATGTTTTATTAAAATGATTTTTCCTAGTGTAGGATGGTTATAGCGTTTTAACGTTAATGTATCATTAAAATGATTTTTTCCCCAGTGTAGGATGGCTACAACGTTTTAGCGTTAGCGTATCAATCATGTGAACTGCTTCGTCCAAGGTGATATCTTCACGCTTTGTCGGTGTTTCGAGGACCGCCAAAGGATGGTCTGTGCCTACTTCACCAGAGGGCAAGTAAATATATTCTTGGTTGATAGTATCGCCAAAGATATAGCCCGCTTGTAAATGCTCTTTATGAATGCGACTCATAGTCTCTCCTTACATGATTTGTTTTAGTGTAAAGCCTAGATAGTCTGCAGATACTAGCTCTAGTTTGGTGGTGCCAAATTCCTTTGGAATGCGCTTAAAGGAAATTTGATCGTGTAAATGACCAAAGATACAAGTATCTACTTTGTATTGCTCCATAAGGTCCGTAAAGCCAGAAGGGGCGTTGGACTCGTTAAATGGAGGATAGTGTAACAATAGCAGTTTTGTTACTGGTATGGTGTGTATATCTATTGTTAATGGCTCTGATGTTTCAGAACCTGTTGTTTCCATGTTTGTTTCAGCTGTGAGCTGTTCTAGGAGTGTTTCCACAGCCCTATCCATTTCTTGTAATGCTGATTCGGTGCGCATCAATTCTCTTTCGTAAATAGATTGATCTGTTTCTGGTGAGAAATGGGTGTCACCAGGGCAGAGATAGGCACGAGTTCCACCAAAAGCGATGATGCGAGGGCCTTCTTCTGTTTGAATGAGCTCTGCTGTGCCATGACCTTGTAAAAAGGTGATAGCATCACCCATGAGGTTGCGCATCTTGTTTGATGATGACCACCAGTAGTCGTGGTTGCCGCGAATCATATATTTCTTGCCAGGCATAGATGCGATTTCTTGTAAATCGCAAGCTGCTTCGTCGAGGCGTAGTGCCCAGCTCATATCTCCTACGAGAAAGACAATATCATCATCTGTTACATTATTAGCCCAATGCTCTTTGATACGGGCCCAGTGATTATCCCAGTGGGGACCGAAAATATCCATCGGCTTTGTAGGAGGATTGCCAGATAGATGGAGGTCGCCGATGGCAAATACTTTCATAAAAATCCTTTCAATTATCTATGGTCAAAATCATAGATGTTCAAACCTTATGTAATTATCATAGATGGTCAAAATTTATGTAATTAACAATATGCATGTTCAAAATATATGTATATAAGAACTATTTAGTAGCCTGTAAATAAGGCGCAATATCGCGCATGATTTTAGCAGCCCGTTCTTCGTCACAGGTTTGTGGAATTTTGTAGCCCACGTAGAGAGGAGTCGTTACATAACGAGCCACCACCTTGATGTAGTCATAGCCGTCCTCGAGATTATAAAAGAAATAATTGTAGGACTGGCTAAGGTTAGAAGGGTGTGCAACACATAGCGCAAAACTTGTTGTAATCGAATGGCTACAGGACGAACTGGCGTATCTGGTTTGAACCGAATGTTGTACTCAAAGAACCCAATTATGGGATGAGTAGACAAGGTAATGCGTACATGCTGATCCTCGTGTAAGAGCCAGCCTTCCATGTTTTGAGCCGTAATATCCTTGTGGTAATCGTAATTTTCTAGACCGATGATTTGGCTGTGTGGATGGCGAATGGAGCCGCCAGACATATAGCCATGGTTTTTAAAGAATAGTACGGATTTAAACTCCTTGCGCTGCCGAGTTTCACGCCACTTATCGAGGCCGAATTGCAGAATGTGTGCTGCTTCGTCAGCAGGTAAGGTAGAAAACTCGCCTTCATCGGTTTCCGTTTCGATGATAACCGTAGGCCAAGTTTTTTCTAGCACAGGGTATTTGTTCATAAGCCAAATAATATGGCCTGATGTATCGAGGATGTCCGTTAACTTTGAACGGTCACAGAAGGGGCAACGCACTTGTTCATCGCGAATATTGACGGGTTTTGTGCGCCCTAATTCAATATTAAATCTAAGTGGTTTGTTCATTATGTGCCTCCTTCCATGCACGAAAATCTATCCTCTTAATGATACCACAACTAGCGCATTCGCACACGAAATAATGGTATAATAATATAGTGTTATTTTAACGATTAAGGAGGCCCTATGAAACCGACTACGCTCGTATTTCCTATTGATGAACAAAATCGTATATTACTAGGTCGTAAGAAACGTGGTTTTGGGGCTGATAAATATAATGGCTTTGGCGGTAAACTCGAGGCTGGTGAAAGTTTCCGCCACTGTGCTATTCGCGAATTATTTGAGGAATCTGGCCTTCATGGTTGCCCCGAAGATTTAGAATGTGTGGCTGCCTTTGATTTTCAATTTCCTTTTGATGAAAGCTTAACCCATGTAGGTTATGTGTACTTTTTGCGTACTTTCACAGGCAATGTAGAGGAAACAGACGAAATGGAACCTCATTGGCTAACGATCGATGAAATTCCCTATGAGCACATGTGGGATGGTGACCGCCAATGGTTGCCAATGCTGCTAGAAGGCAAGAAGTTAAAAGGTCCTATCGTGTTTGACCGAGACAACAGTACGGTAGATAAGATGGAACTAACCACTGTGGATACTGTTCTTGAAAGCGAACACTTGGCGCGCATTGATCTGTATATTAACGGATAAGTACACCGTATTGGCTGCAATATGTATGCAATATGCCTGTAGTCATGAAGGTGGTACTAGAGTCCTAAGTTTATAATATTTTGAGGTAATATGACTGATAAAAAGAACCCTAAGTGGGTGCCACAGCTGTTGGCGTGGTATGATGTGCATAAACGGGAATTGCCGTGGCGCGATTGTGGAGACCCTTATAAGATTTGGGTGTCTGAGGTGATGAGCCAGCAGACGCGCATTGAGGCGATGAAGCCCTATTATGACAATTGGATGCGTTTATTTCCAACCTTGGAGGAACTAGCAAAGGCCTCTGAGGATGAGGTGGTTCACGCTTGGCAGGGGCTTGGTTACTATAGCCGTGCTCGTAACTTGCGCCTTGGCGTAAAGGACGTCGTGGAAAACTACGGTGGTATTGTGCCCCGTGACCGCAAGACTATGGAGTCCTTGAAGGGCGTAGGATCTTATACAGCTGGAGCTGTGCTATCCATGGCGTACAACGAACCAGAGGTAGCTGTAGATGGCAATGTGCTGCGCATTTACGCTCGTTTATATCGCATCTTTGATGATATTTTGAGCACTAAAGGTAAGAAGGCCATAACTACTATTGTAGAGGAAACATTACCTCATGATCGACCTGGCGATTTTAACCAAGCCTTAATGGATTTTGGCTCTGCTGTGTGCATTCCAAAAACTCCGCGCTGTGGAGAATGCCCTATTGTAAATATGTGTGAAGCATACCAACATAAGGATACAGACAAATTACCTGTGCGTATCAAGAAAACGAAGGTAGTAGAGGTACCTCTATTCGTAGGTATCTTGCAATACGAAGACTATTATCTATTGCACAAACGCCCGAATCGTGGGTTGTTACGGTCCATGTGGGAATTCCCTTCGGTGGAAATGGTATCTGCCTTTGACGAAGGTGAACGAGGCCTTGAATCATTAGTTAAAGACCTAGGTTTTGAACTAGCTTTACAACCTGTATTAGTAAAAGAAATAACACATATTTTCTCTCATAGAAAATGGTTTATGAAAGCATTCCGCGGCGATTTGACGTACGTAGGAGATGCTAAAAATATAACAATTGGAGCCATCCAAAATCAATTGCCGAAGGACTGGATGCTCATCAAGCGCGACGCGTTCGCCGACTATGCTTGGGCAGGTCCTCATGGTAAATTGACGGAGATGGCAAAATAATTTGTAGGAGCAATGAATGAGAATGCTATTTAATATAATTTTTGGCACCATCCTAGTATTAGGTTTGGTGGGCTTTTGGGCTCTATTCCTCAACTTGTGGAAGCCTAAAAAGAAATGGCCTGCTTGGGTAGGCTATATCATCTTAATCAGCGCGTGGTTTGCATCCATCCGATACTACTTGTTACACCAAGTAGATCTATACGGCACGTTATACTATCCGCTGATGAATATGTTCCGTACTGAAAGCTACGGTTTCCTCTTTGGCTTATTCTTGGCTATTCCTGTCTTTATCGTCTTCAGCTTGTTATACTGGGCGGTTAATAAGATTTGGAGCAAAACGCCAGAGGAAAACAGAACTGGCCGCCGTGCCTTCTTTAGAACTGCTGCAACCGTAGTTCCCTTGGCAACTATTGGTGGTTCTAGCTACGCTGCCTTTGCCGGTCAACAAGAGATAGTGGTTACGAATGAAAAATTTGGTTATACGAACTTGCCTCCTGGGCTAAAAGACTATAAAATCGTGCAACTTAGTGACGTTCACATAGGGGCTAGCATCGACTTAGACGACTTTGATGAAATCCTAAAATTGGCGCTTTTACAAAAACCTAATCGCGTCGTTATCACAGGGGATCTCATCGATAAATTGGCATGGTTGCCTGAGGTCTGTGAAAGACTAACAACCTTTGCAAAACAAATTCCTGACGGTGTAGATTTCATCTTAGGTAATCACGAGTACCATCACGATGTAACTAAAGTGATTGATTCTTTCAAGCGAAATACACCGATGAATATCCTCTTGAATAGTAATATTCAAATTATGGGGGGCAAACAACCTGTATATATTGCAGGCGTTACATACGATAATAGCCGTCAAAAAGATAGCCGAGAAGCGATGATCTCTAAAGCCTTATCTGGTATTCCAGACTATGCCTTTGTTATACTATTGGCTCATCACCCTGAATTCTTTGAAGAAGCCATTGAACACAAGATTCCGTTGACCCTTTCTGGTCATACCCATGGTGGTCAAATTGTATTTATGGGTGTTCCTGTAGTGCCAACGGGCACTCCATATACAAAAGGGCGCTACGTAGAAGAACAAAGCGTGTGCTACGTCAATAACGGTACAGGCCACTGGTTCCCAATCCGTATCAACTGCCCACGAGAAATTACAGTCATTACATTCTTTGATGGAGTAGCTTAGTGTAAACGGCAATCTCACTATAGGGATATAATCATGTATAGTAAATCCTTTATCAATAAATTTCTTATATGTATCATTCTACTTGTTCTATTTGATATCTCTCTGATCTACTCTATGACAGCGGATATATATAAAGGATATCTCAAAATAGCAATACTAGTGGCAATTGGATGCCATTTAGATATATACTTGGAACTAAGCAAACAAGAAGAATTGATAATACAAGCATTCAAGAATAATACATTTAATGAGACCTATGAACTGCTAAATACGAAAGATATGGTTTTTATCATATCTTTGGTTTTTGCTAATGACTATAAACCTTATAAAATATCCATAGGGTATCAAAACTAAAAGAGGTATTGTATATGAAAAATACAATGCCTCTTTTTATTATATGAACTTATATAAAAATTATGATATATTAGAGTTAAAAATTTTTGTTGTATTGATTAATAGAGTAGGGCTATTTTGTAGGTGTAGATTAATGTATAGTAAATTTTTTTATCTACAGAGTTATTATATGTGCTATTCCAATTATTCTTATGGATATAGCTCTTATTAGCGCAATGATAACTGGTGGATACGAAGGAAATCTAAAAAGCAGCAATACTAGCGGCAATAGTATTCCATATACTTTTATATATACTTGCTCGTAAACAAGTAAAGCTATTAATGCAAGCATTTAAGCAAAATGGATTTAAAGAGATTAATAATCTATTCAATATGAAATATGTTTTTTTCTGATCGTATTTTTTTTATGATATTAATAGCTATAAAAAGTTATGAGATATTAGAGCTGAAGTTTTAATTGTGTTATGAGAATATAGTTTTTTTATGGTTGGTGTGAGGATATGTTTTTAAAAAAATCTATAATTATTTTGTACGAGGCTTGATACTTTTTTTTACTTATATGTATTCCATATAGTCTTGTCACGAAATCCAGAGTTGATTGAAGATGAAGTAGACTTTTTATTTCTTTGTTATCGCATATGTCATAATACTTTTGTTCTATGTGGTATGGAACTATATTTATAACTATTTAAGACGTAAAAGAGGTTAGCACTTGTGCATATTCATTTACCATTAGTTTTAGAAGCTATCGTTTTTTCTTGGATTGCTTTATATTGGCTTATTTATAAAATCTTATTAAGGAAAAAGCTTTCACCATTATTAGTATCTTTAATTGCTAATTCTGATTATGGTTTTATGAAAGTTTTTTCCTGGTCGGCAATTATTACATACCCGTTTATGCTGTTTAGCATGTTTTATTTCTTAGATTACATCGCTGTGCCAATTGTGTTGGTGTGGTTCTTACAGCCTGTTTTTGTGTTAGCTGTATTATTAAAACAGCCACCTCGTAGTCGCTATTATGAATGGGCTAGAAAAAAACAGATGTATGTAGTTCTTTTTATTTTTGCTTACATAATGTCTGCTCTAATTTTGTTAAAAGTTAATAAGCTAATATAAGATTAAAGATAGAAATCCCCGATACGCTTTTGTATCGGGGCTTTTTCCGTTCATTTGAGGTATGAGAGGATGTTACATATATGTCATAGAGATGAGAGAGATTTTATTTCATGCGAACTGCTTCGGCAAATTCGTCTTCGGTCATGAGTTTTTCTTCCAAGATGATTTCTTTAATAGAGCAACCGCGTTTGTACGCTTCTTTTACAACCTTAGCACTCTTATCGTAGCCGATGTATGGTGTTAAGGATGTAGCGATCATGAGGGATTGTTCTACAAAGAAGTTGAGTTTTTCTGGTACGAATTCTACACCGTCGATACAGTGTGTTGTGAAAGAATTCATCGCGTCTGCGAGGAGGCGACAGCTTTCAACAAGTCATAGATCATGATAGGCATGTACACGTTCAATTGGAACGCACCGCTGCCTGCACAGATGGTCATAGTCGTATTGTGACCGAATACTTGGGCGCATACCATGGTCAAGGCTTCGCATTGAGTTGGATTTACCTTGCCTGGCATGATGGAGGAGCCCGGCTCGTTTTCAGGTAGATGCCATTCGCCGTAGCCGCAACGAGGGCCAGAGCCTAAGAAACGGACGTCGTTAGCGATTTTAAATAGGGTAGTCGCCAATGTGTTAAGTGCACCGTGAGCCATCATGAACGCATCTTTAAGAGCGAGTCCTTGGAATTTATTATTTTTCACGCGGAATGGAGCACCTGTTACCTCTGGCAATACAGTTTCCATAACGTCTAGATAGCCTTTAGGTGTGTTTACACCAGTACCAACAGCAGTGCCGCCGAGGGCTACGTCGAGTAGATAGTCAGCATTTTGAAGGAGCATCGTTTTGGCAGTTTTTAAGCCGTCCACAAAGGCGCTGATTTCTTGGTCTACCATGATGAAAGTCGCATCTTGTAGGTGAGTACGACCAACTTTTTGTAAGCCTTTCCCCTTTTTCTTGCAATTTTTCGAAGGATGCGATAAGGCCGTCCAAAGCAGGGATGACGCGTTTTGTAATTTCAAAGTATCCGCAGATATGCATTGCCGTAGGGAATGTATCATTTGTACTTTGGCCGCGGTTTACATCGTCGTTAGGATGGAGAGGGTTGCTTTCATCTAACTGTTTAGCCCGGTGAGCGATTACCTCGTTCACATTCATATTAGTCTGTGTGCCAGAACCTGTTTGGAATACAGTTAATGGGAACTCATCATCCCATTTCCGTCTACGATCTCATCTACTACTTGAGCGATGAGCTTTGCTTTTTCCTCTGTTACTGCGCCACACTTAGCATTTGTTAAAGCACATGCTTTTTTTACAAGCGCAAGCGCTTTGATTTGTTCAATAGGGATGCGGTGATCACCGATCTTAAAGTTATTGAACGAGCGTTGCGTTTGAGGTCCGTAAATTCGTCTAGCGTCGACTTCGACTGGTCCCATTGAATCGTATTCAATTCTTGTTTCCATAATTACAACCTCCTTAAAAGTCATGCCGACCTTACTGTCGGTAATTTAATTATATAAAATCCTGTATATTTGTACAGAATAAAAGAGAATGATTTCTATTTTCATATAGAAAGGAGTTATATATGCGATTTATGCATATAAGGGGCATAATTTATATCTATTTACATGTATACATTATAAATATCGCATATATATTGAAATCATCGCTTTAACACGTTAAAATGGAAGTAGCTTATTATATTGTTTTAAGCTCTAGTTTCACAGAGGAGGTAAGTACTTATGAAACATGACTTTATGAGCCATGACCTTCATCTGCCGGAACTGACGGTACGTGGGATGCTACTTGGTGCATTAATTACTGTTATTTTTACAGCATCTAACGTATATCTCGGTTTGAAGGTTGGTTTGACATTCTCGTCATCCATTCCGGCAGCCATTATTTCAATGGCAATTTTACGTTTCTTCAAGGATTCTAACGTTCTTGAAAACAACATGGTACAAACACAGGCTTCTGCAGCCGGTACTTTGTCCGCAATTATCTTTATCTTGCCAGGTCTACTCATGCTTGGGTATTGGAACGGCTTCCCATTCTGGCAAACATTCTTGCTCTGCGCATGCGGTGGTTCTCTAGGTGTGTTATTCACTATTCCATTGCGTCGTGCCATGGTAGTAAATAGTGATCTACCATATCCAGAAGGCCGTGCAGCAGCAGAAATCTTGAAAGTTGGCTCTCACAATGCTGGCGCAGGCCCGCAATCTAGCTCCGGTATGGGCGATATCGTATCCGGTGGTTTTGTAGCTGGTCTTATCAGTCTTTGTGCAAATGGTTTTAAAGTACTTGGCGACAGCATGAGCTTCTGGCTTCCTGTAGGTAGCAAAGGTATTACTCAAATTCCATTGGGCTTCTCTACAGCATTGTTAGGTGCTGGTTACCTTATCGGTATCGCTTCTGGTATCGCTATCCTCGTTGGTGTACTCATCGCGTGGGCTGGCTTCGTACCTTACTTCACTAACGTGTTTGCTCCAGATGGTGGCGCTACTGCTAAGTTCGCAATGGGCATCTGGAAATCTAAAGTTCGTTTCATCGGTGCTGGTGCTATCGGTATCGCAGCGATTTGGACTTTGATTACTTTGATCAAACCTATCATCGAAGGTATGAAAATTTCTGTACAATCCATGAACAGCAGTTCTAGTGACCGCGAATTGCATCGCATGGATACAGATATGAGCACAAAATCTGTTTTAGGCGTATTCGCAGTTATTCTTATTGGTTTAGTATTCACATTCTGGGAATTCGTTTCTGCAGTACCTATTAGTGCTGGCTTAATGTGGACTCTTGTTGTAGTAGGCATCTTAGTAGCTTTATTAATCGGCTTCTTCGTAGCTGCAGCTTGTGGTTACATGGCAGGTCTTATCGGTACATCTGCATCTCCAATTTCCGGTATTGGTATCTTGGCGACTATTATTTCTTCCTTAGTGGTGTACTTCATCGCTTCTGAAAATAACTTGTTCGCTACACAAGCAGGTGTTCAATTCGCTACAGCTATGGCTATCTTCATGACATCCGTAGTTATCGCAATTGCATCTATTTCTAACGATAACTTGCAAGACTTGAAACTGGTCAACTCGTTGGTGCAACACCTTGGCGTCAACAAATTGCGTTGTTACTTGGTTCCGTAGCCGGTGCAGTTGCAATTGCTCCAGTTCTTAACTTGCTTTACCAAGCATACGGCTTCACAGGTGCGTTACCACGTGCTGAAATGGATCCTAATGCTGCATTATCCGCACCTCAAGCAACTTTGATGACTACAATCGCTCAAGGTATCTTCAACTCCAGCATGGAATGGGATTATATCTTGATCGGCGTTGGTGTTGGCGTAGTAGCAATCATCGTTAACTTAATTCTTAAAGGCACAACAGCTTCCTTAACATTGCCTCCATTGGCAGTTGGTATGGGTATCTACTTACCACCAACATTGGAAGTGCCTCTCATCGTAGGTTCCTTCATTAGCTACTTTGTAGGCCGTTACCTAGTAGCTCGTGCTAAAATGCGTGCTGGCGAACTCGCTGAGTACGATGTTGAACAATCTAACCGCCGTGGCGTTCTCTTCGCTTCTGGTTTGATTGTTGGTGAAAGCTTGATTGGTGTAATCATAGCTGTTATTATTGTATTGTCTGTTACAACTGGTGGCGGTGAATCTCCACTTGAATTAGTAGGTCCTGATTTTGAAAGCACAGCACAATGGTTAGGATTGCTTGCATTTGCATTCTCTGGTCTCTACCTTGTTCGTCGTGTTGTAACACACAAATTCAATAAAGAAGAAGCTTTAGCTATGAAAGCTGAACAAGAACAATAAGAGGTTAAACAATGAAATTAAAACAGTCTGTACTCATCATGATGGCTGCTGCATTGCCAGTAGTATCCTTCGCAGCAAGCGAAGCAATTCCTGTAACTAAAGATACTGCAACAGTGCAAGCGGCTCAAGCTGATACGAATAAAGTAAGCCGTAATGATTTAACACACCGTATCTCTAGCACTGCGACTCCAGAGCAAAATCGTGTGTTGCGCTCTGTAGTATCTAAAGTTGACCGCAATGCAGTTGAGGTGGTATCACCTAATGCGGACCGTTATATGGACCGCAAAGAGGTAGCAGTATCTCCTGTGGAATCCACTACAGATCATTTAGACTTAGTATTCCCAGAGGTTAAATCCGTTAGCCCAACTGTAGAAAAAGCAATCAATACAACTATTAAAAAATATGTTGCTAAAGTACAAAATGACGTAGAGAAATTAAATGCTAAAGAAGCTGATAAAACAAATGTAGTGATGTACTACGATGTTAAAACAGATAAAAATGGCATTCTCAGCGTATTGATTCACACATACACAATGCGTGATCGCGATGCAAATGGTGTGAACTATGTAAAAGGCTTCACGTTTAATACTACAACAGGTCGTCAATTATCCTTGTATGACCTCGGTGGTCTTAACAAAAAAGAGTTAGTGAATGCTATTAATAATAATCAAGAAGTGAAAGAGAAACTAGGCGGCGATGTAAATATCGACAAAATGCCGACTGAGTTCTACACAGCTGATGATTATTCCGTTGTAATGATCTTGCAACAAGATGTGGATACAATCCACAGTGCAGGCACTGTATACATACCAGTTGGTAACTTACGTGACCGCCAAAATGATGTAACAAAATAATAATCGAACCGTGTGAATTCGATTGTGTGTATAGTAACAGCTGTTTAATTGTGAAAAGAACCGCTCCCAATGGGGCGGTTCTTTTTAGGTTATTATTGTCTTTAGACTGGTTCGTGACGTAGTCGCGAATCATAAAACCACCCGCTATGCGGGTGCGGCAACGAAAGTTATACAAAAAATCACCTTGCTTAAGTATAATGTAGGTGTTCAAGCCGCATTATATGCAAAAGAAAGGTGATTTTATATGGCAACAAAGACACAGAGCCTTGCGCACACAAAATGGTTATGCAAATACCACATAGTATTTACACCTAAGTATAGACGTAAAGTTATATATAATCAATACAGAAATAGTTTACGTGAAATATTGAGACGTTTATGTGAATATAAGGGCGTCAAGATTATAGAGGGGGAGCTTATGGCTGATCATGTGCATATGCTAGTATTAATCCCACCTAAAATATCAGTATCATCTTTTATGGGATACTTAAAAGGGAAAAGTGCACTAATGATGTTCGATAAACACGCAAACTTAAAGTATAAATTTGGAAATAGACACTTTTGGTCCGAGGGTTATTATGTTAGTACAGTAGGTTTAAATGAGGCTACAGTAAAGAAATATATACGTGAGCAAGAGTTACATGACCAAATGAAAGATAAACTTAGTGTAAAAGAATATGAGGACCCTTTTAAGGGTAGCAAGTAATACACATCCCCTTTAAGGGGAACGTTACGAGTCAATGGCTATGCGGCTTGAACGTAGTGAAAGCCAGCGCCTTTAGACGCTGGCCTAGTACTACGGGCTTATAGCCCGTGAGCAAACCACCCGTTTTACGGGTGGTTCTGATTTTCCCTTATTTACTGTTTGTCGTTGTAATAATTTACCCGTGGAGGCAATGGGAATTGAATTGCTCCATTTGTATTTGTAAGTGGTTCTGGTGGTAGTTGTAGGAACACTTTCTCACCAAATTTCTTTTTGAATGCTTTTAGCGTTGGTTTTTGAATGGAATCAACTGTAATAAGAAGGGCACTTGTATCAGTATTTGGTGTGATGGAAAGAATTTTTCCTTGCGGTTCCTTCTCTTGGTACAGGGAAATCGCATCGGATTGATAATCCTCTAGTTGTTCTTGTGTCAATTTACCTTTTGATACAACTACAGCTCTATCTAATTGTGGATCATGAGCTTGTGCGATAGCGTTAGTAACGAGGTCAGCTTTCTTTTGATCTGTTAAGGATGCATGTAATTGACCTGCTTCCCAGAAGAGGGCCCCATCTTGACGGAATTTTGTGAAGTCGTTGTCATAGTTTAAAGCTTTGCTGATGATCTTAGCTGTTTTATTTTCCACTTGTTGTTTGAACAAGGTGTTGTGGAATGCAAGGGATTGTTCCGTTTGTGTCATGCGATACGCAATCTCAGCAGCCTCTGCACGTGTTATGTATTTTTCAGATTGAATAATGTGCCTGGCGTGTAGAGTGTGAAGCCAAGGGATGCAAGTTCACGAACTGCATCTTGAGCCCAAGGGGCTACGAATTTTTGGTCTCCGTAAGCAATATTATCGAGGGCTGTTGGATCCTCTGTAGTATACCCTAAGTAGTGAAGGTAGTTATCTGCTACTACAGCAAATTCTTGACGAGACATATATTTTTCAGGTTTATATGTTTCGTCGCCATAGCCGCTAATGATATTTTTGCGAGCTACGGACTCGATGGCAAGAGCAGACCAACGGTCAGATGTAATATCTTTAAATTTGCTAGATAAGAATGCTGCAGTCCCATCATCAGTAATGTTGTTGAAGAGTGCTGCTACTTCTTCACGTGTCATAGGTTGATTAGGTCGGAATGTGCCGTCAGAGTAACCTTTCATTAGATTTGCTTTGGTTACAGTACTAATGGAGTTTGCAGCCCAAAAATCGCTAGGTACATCTGTGAAGATGTGGGCGCGAATCTTTTGGATATCTTGCGGAGTACCAATAGATTTGTTTACAACTACAGGTGTTGCCTTTGTAGAGGCTTCTGCTTTAGCAACGTTCACATTAGATGGAGCTGCTTTAGCGGAGCCAACTGTAGGGGCTTGTAAAGTAGATTCAGCTTTAGTAGATTCAATTGTAGTTGTAGGAGCATTAGTCGTAGTTGTTGTATTGGCAGAGGCAAAACCAAGGCCTGTGGCAGCTAATAATGTGCCTAAAACAAGGGCACGTAATGTGTAAGAGGTATTCTTGTACATAAAAATCCTTCCTAATCTTGGTAAAGGCTAACGCTCGATAGCCGTAGAATATAAACTTTCACCAGCATAAAAATCTATATTCGTCGTAATATAGTCAATAGGGGCATGTATAGTGATATACAACAAAGCAGCGTAATACTATCGAGTATACGCTGCCTTGGCTGGTTAAGTGTAACGCCGATTAGCGTTTTACTGTCATTTTTACTTTGGAACCGAATAATTTAGAGATTCCTTGTTGAGTGTCTTTAGATGCAGTGGATACTACAGCGTAAAGTTGGTTGTTTTCTACATCAGGGAATGTAGCTAAGATTGTGCCAGCTTTTTCGTTTGCTGTAGTAGTTGCGGAAGTTCGCATCGATTGCATCGTATTCAGTTTGGCTGTATTGGGATGGTTCAACTACAACGTAGTTATTAACAGTGGAATCGCCACGAGAAGCAAGGTTAGCTTTTACTGTGGAAATATCGCTATCTGATTTCAACGCTACGTGTAATTGGTTGTCACGCCAGTACATTACACCATAATCTTGGAAAGCTTCTGGTGTTTTGTAAGTTTTATTTAACTCTACGAATACTTTATCTTCCAAGGAGGATTGTTGTTTTTGATCGAGTGCTTTTAAAGTACTGCGACGAACAGGGCGAACTGTGCGCGTAGGTTCAGTTTTTTGAGCTACTGCTTCATTTTTATTGTGTTTTACGTCTTTTTCTACTTTTTTAGCATCAGCTTTAGCAGCTTTTTCCGCTTTCTTAGCATCTTCTTTTACCGCTTTATCAGCTTTTGCAGCATCTTTTTTAGCGTCTTTATCTAGTTTAGCTACATCTTTTTTTGCATCTTTACTTACTTTAGATGCATCTTTTTCAACTGCTTTTTCTACTTTTTTAGCATCTTCTTTTACAGCTGTTTCAGCTTTAGCTTCAGGTGCAGCGTGTTTTGGTGTAGCAAGGCCAGCACCGTTAAGCATGCGGTTCAAAATTGTAGCCGCTTGTGCTCTTGTTACAGGTTGTTTAGGGTTAAAGTTTTCTGTTGTGCCAGACGCTACAATGCCACGTTCTGCCATGTAGTTAATATCTGCTACATAATCTAAAGAAATGCTATCTTCATCTTTAAATCTTATTTTTTCTGTTTTCACAGGAGTTGTAATGTTTAATTTTTTGGCTAAGCTAGCAGCAGAGGCAACAAACTCTTCACGGTTCATAGTTTTGCTAGGTGTGAAAGCTGTTTTAGATGTGCCTTGCATAACGCCTGCAGCGCTTACCAATTTGATAGCGGAGTTAGACCAACGATCTGCTTCTACGTCAGAGTAGGAAGTAGCGGATTCTTTAGTTACGATATCAGCTAATTCTTGTTCGTTTAAGTTATGTTGCAACACTTTACCATAAATAGCAGCTGCTTGTTCACGTGTGATTTGAGCGCTAGGTTTGAAAGTATTGTCAGAGTAACCGGAAAGGTAACCAGCTTGAGACATCGCTTGGATCGCATCGCGTGCCCAGTTGTCTTTAGTGTCTGTGTACACGCCTGCTGGCAATGTTTCTTTAGCTTTAGTTGTTGTTTTAGCTTCTGTTGTTTTTGCCGCTGGTTTAGCTTCCGCTTTTGCTTCAGTAGCTTTTTCAGCTGTAGCTGGTTTAGCTTCTGTAGCTTTAGTATCTGCTTTTGCAGTTGTTTTAGCAGTTGTAGCTTTCGCAGGTGTTGCTTTAGCTTGTGTATTTGTTACTGTTGTTGTTTTTGCTTTTGTATGTGCCGCGGTTGTTTCAGCGTGAGCCATGCCGAATGTGGAACCAAGGGCCAATGTGATTGCCAAGGACAAAGATAATTTATTTAGTTTCATTGAAAAAGGCTCCTTTCAAACTATACTTATATAAAATAAATTATAACACTTTTTAAATTTATACACTACTATAAGAAAATGTAATATATAAGGATAAAAATTTACATGAATTTGAGATTCTACTGCTATTTATGTAAAAAAATACGATGAATTACGGTAAAAAAACAAGGTTTTTTTGACCTTTGAAAATGCAAAATGATAAACATTCGCAAAAATCTAGGCTTTTATATAGCTTTTTACAAGAAAAAAATTGATAAATAAAATAATGGATGTGATAAAAAAGCAATGTTTATTATTACAAAAAGTCATAACGATATAAAAAAATTAAAAAGGGTACATACGAATATAGCAATCCTTTGGACATTTTCTATAGGATTAATTTATAATTATATCGATAAAAGCTTTTGAATATTTATTTGAAGGCATAAGTAATGTTTCGGGCAGAAAATTATTGAAAAAAACTTTCATTAGAATTCTTGCCATAACGCATACATATCAAAATTTTTTATTAGGTTAAGTACTAGAAAAGACGAGGACGATAATATGAAAATTCATCTTTTCCAACAGTGTTTGATTGACATGTTCTACCCACATGTGGGCATGGCTGGTGTAGAAGTACTTGAAAGATTAGGCTGCGAGCTCGTAGTTCCTAAGAAACAAGTATGTTGTGGCCAAATGTTCACTAACTCTGGTTACAATGAAGCGGCTATGGACGCTATTAAGAACACAATCGAATGCTTCGAGAACGCTGAATATGTAGTCAGCATGTCCGGCTCTTGCGCATTTGCAATCCGTGATGAATATCATCATTTCTTGAAAGATCAACCTGAGTGGTTGGCACGTGCAGAACGATTGAGCGGCAAAATTTACGAGTTCACTCAATTCATTACTGACGTATTAGGTGTAGAAGATGTAGGTGCTCGTTTCAATGACTCCGTTACATACCACACATCTTGCCACGTAACTCGTTTGATGGGCATTAAAGAGCCTCCTTTCAAACTCCTTAAAAACGTTAAAGATATCAACTTGATCGAATTACCACGTGCAGACCGTTGCTGCGGTTTCGGCGGTACTTTCTCCGTTAAAAACCCTGAAATTAGTGAAGTTATGACACGCGAAAAAGCATTGGAAATTGCTAGCACAGGTGCTAACGTTATTTCCGGTTCTGACCAAGCGTGCTTGATGAACATCGCTGGTATGCTTGATCGTCTTCATAAAGAAGGCGAAATCGATCGCCGTATCAAAGTAATGCATATTGCTGAAATCTTAAACTGCCGTTAAGGAGGAGACGACATGGCACTTATATATGACAATCGCCCCTATAAAACACGTATACAAGAATGTTTGGCTGACGATTTCAAAGTAGCAGCCATCAAAAAGCACAAGACGTGTTTTATGATAAACGTAATACAGTAGTTGCGGATGTTCCTGAATGGTTAGATTTCCGCGCTGAAGCAGCTGAAATTCGCGATCACGTACTTAATCATTTGGATTACTATGTAAACCAATTTGCTGAAAACGCTGAAAAAGCTGGTTCTAAAGTTCACTTTGCATTCGACGATAAAGAAGCGACTCAAATCGCTTTAGATATCCTTCGTCAACGCGAAGCAAAAATGATCGTAAAATCCAAAACTATCTTAACTGAAGAAATTGGTTTGAACGAAGTATTAGAAGAAGCTGGTATCGAAGTAAACGAAACTGACTTGGCTGAATTTATTTTGCAAACTGCAGTAAGCCCACCATCTCACATCGTAGTACCAGGTCTTCACTTTGAACGTAACAAAATCCGCGAAATCTTCGCTGAAAAATTAGGTTACACAGGTACTGAAAACCCTACAGAAATGACTCACTTCGTACGTGGTTATGTACGTGAGCGCTTCTTGAAAGCTGACGTAGGCGTTAACGGTTGTAACTTTGCGGTAGCTGAGTCCGGTACTTGTACTATCGTTTCCAACGAAGGTAACGGTCGTATGGCAAGCTCCATTCCTAAGACTCAATTGATCTTCTTAGGTACTGAGCGTATCGTTCCTAACTTTAAGCTCTTGACGTTATGATGGAAATGTTGAACCGCTCTGCAGTAGGTGCTAAAATTTCCAACTACTTCTCCATGATGACTGGTCCTGCTCGCGCTGGTGAAGCTGATGGTCCTGAAGAAACTCATATCATCATCATCGACAACGGTCGTTCCGGTATTTTGGGTGGTACATTCCAAGAAATGCTTCGTTGTATCCGTTGTGGTGCATGTATGAATATCTGCCCTGTATACCGTCACATTTCTGGTCACGGTTATGGCTCTGTATATCCAGGCCCAATGGGTGCTGTATTGACTCCATTGTTCAAAGGTTACGATGTAGCAGGCGACCTTCCATACGCTTCCACATTGTGCGGCGCATGTACAGAAAACTGTCCAGTAGCTATTCCATTGCATGAGTTGTTGATGGAACACCGTCACATTATGGCTGACATCGAAAAAACCCGTCCAAAAGCTGAAGAAGCTATCTTCAAAGCTGCCGCTAAGATGTTCGGCAACTCCACATTGTTCGATCTTGGTACAAAAGCTGGCGCTATCGGTATGAACTTAATTAGTAACAAAGAAGGCAATATGCCTGCATGGACTCAAGCTGTTCCAGTAATGAATGGTTGGACTAAATCCAAAGAAATGGGTACATTGAAGTTCAAGAAATTCCGTGATTTATATGCTGAACATGAAAAGAACAAGAAAAAGGAGAAAAAATAATGGATGAAGTTAAACGTAATCAATTTGTTGCACGTTTATCTCGTGCATTAGGCCGTGATCAAGTGCCTACAACAGTACCGGCTTTTGATTACAGCTATGGTCCTCAAGAAACTATGTACAAAGATTTATCTCGTGAACAAGTTATCACTATGTTCAAGGAACAATGTGAACGAGTAGGTACAAAATTCGTAGATACTACACCTGATAAATTAGGTGAAACAATTTTAGCTGTTATTGAAGAACGTGGTAATGGTAAGGTAATCTTCCCAAGCACTTCTGAGGTTGAAGAATATAAATTAAAAGAATTATTCGAAAAAGACGCAGCTTCTAATGGTGGTGCTCGTACGTACTTCCAATGGGACCCAGCTAAAGGTCGTGAAGAAAATATTTCTAACACAGCTAATGCTGATATTGGTATTACATTCCCATACTGTGGTATCGCTGAAACTGCTACTGTAGTACAAGCGTCTGGTGAAGAATCTGGCCGTGCAATTAGCTTGCTACCAGAAACTCATATTGCTGTATTGTATACTGATACAATTAACCCTCGCATGACACAAACAATGGAAAATTTGGCTGAACGTTACCATAACGATCCATCCAAATTCCCTACAAATATTTGCTTGATTTCCGGTCCATCCCGTACAGCTGATATCGAGTTAGTAACTGTAGATGGTGCTCATGGTCCTATCCGCGTTACATATATCTTAGTTAATAGATAATATAGTAACTAGATACAATAAAGGCGATCTTCCTTGGAAGGTCGCCTTTTATATCTGTATATTATATTGCAAAATAAAATATATTTTATTATAAAAATCACGAATATTGTACTTGTATTTTTTTCGATATATGCTATACTAAGTTCATAACCTATTATTGTGATATGAATTAAAAGAGGTGTATTATGAATATTCCATTCTTTACAGATTACCTCATGTTAAGCAATCCACTAAGTATTGGTATTATCGCGGTGTTTGTACTTGCGTTAATTGGTATTTATGTGTTGCAACGCAAGGGCACATCCTTCGGTAATCTCGTTATTATTGGTACTATTGTCGGTGCCGTACTTGGTATTGCTATTCAAATTATTGCAGGCTTCCCAGATGATCCATCTAAAGTGGTTTACATCAAAGAAAGTACTAAGTGGTTCTCTCTAGTGGGGGGCGGCTTCATCGATTTGATCCGCATGCTTGTTATTCCTATTGTTTTTATCTCCATTGTACACGTTATCTTACACATGGAAGCAGGTGCTAATCTTAAAAAGTTAGTAGTTGCCATGATATCTACAAACCTCGGCATGGTAGCAGTTGCTGCTATCGTAGGCCTTATTTTGGGTAATGCTTTCGGTTTAGGTCAAGGTTTCGATATTGTTGAGTCTGGTAAAAAGATTCGTGAAATCAAACCAATGGTTGATACATTCCGTGCATTGATTCCAAGCAATCCAATTCAAGCTGCAGCTGAAACTAATGTTATTGGTATCGTAGTATTTGCTATAATCTTAGGTAGTGTAGCTCGTCTACTAAAACAAACTGGCACAAACTCCATGGAGATGTTCACTAAACTGTTTGATGAGCTTCATCAATTGATCTCTTGGGTAGCAGACTTCATCATCGGCCTTATGCCATACGGCGTAGTTGCATTGTTAGCATCTACATTAGCAACTCGTGGCCTACAAGCTATTCTTGATATGGGCTTATTCGTAGTATTACTTTACGTTGGTATCTTGATTATGTTCGTTGTTCAAGCTATCTTGATTGCTAGCTTTGGCTACAACCCGATTACATACTTCAAGAAAGCGAAAGCTCCATTATTGTTGGCTTTCACATCCCGTTCCTCTATGGGCGTATTGCCGTTAACTGTTGAAACATTGACAAAACGTCTTGGCGTAAATGCCACAACTGCTAATACAGTAGCATCCTTCGGTACTACTGCAGGCATGCAAGGTTGTGCCGGCGTATTCCCAGCACTTGTTGTAGTGTACATTTCTAACGTAGCGAATATTCCATTCGATATGACTATGTACATCATGAGTGTTATCGTTATCGCAATCGGTTCCGTTGGTATCGCAGGTGTTCCTGGTACTGCTACAATGGCTGCATCCGTATCTCTTAGTGGTACAGGCCTTGGTGCGTACTTCACATCTATCAGTCCAATCCTTGCTATCGATCCGTTGATCGACATGGGCCGTACATGCTTGAACGTATCTGGTTCCTTAACAAATGCTCTCGTAGTAGATAAAATCATGGGTACTATCGATAAAGAGGCTTATAATAACCCTAACGAAGGTCGCGTATAATCCTCAAGTGTAGGATGTGACCTGAACTAGTTAATCTAGTACCGTTATTATAATTTCAGAACTTAACATAAGAGAACAGCTTTCGGGCTGTTCTTTTTTGTCTTTAATGTTCTAGAGATATTAATTTTAAAAGTAATAATTATTACAGATTGTAAATTATGGTATTAGTATTTAGCATTTAAATTTGTGAGCTTAGCTACAAACATACCTATTCGTGTATGGTATACTAACCCTTACAAAGTTATGAATTATGCTTAATAAATATAAGCCAAGAGGGTAATAGTATGATTACACAAGAGTTGAAAGATCGATTAATTGCAGATTATCCAAAGTTTGAAGATATGACGCATAAGTTTTATAAAAAAGAAATGTCTATCGCAGATTATAAAGGTGAATCTGGTGCGTTTGGTAGCTACGCGGAACGGGGTGCTAACTCTAGTATGAGCCGTTGGCGTTTTAATGGAGGCCGCATGACGCGTGAGCATATGCAGTTTTTGGCGGACTCCATTCGTAAATATAATTTACAGCATGTGCACTTTACGACTGGTCAATGCTTACAAATGCATGGTCTTGATGGTGATACAATACTAAATCTTTTTAAAGAGTGTCATGAACATGGTATTTATAATCGTGGTGCTGGTGGTGATAACCCTAATGTGGTGGCCAGTATTCTAAGGGGCATTGATCCTCGAGAAACCCTAGATATTACACCTTATGCGGCGGCTATTAGCGAGTTCCTTATGGAGCAAATGTTTTATATCAAGCTTCCCCGTAAATTTAAAATGGCTATCGACAATGGTTTTGACAGTACGCCACACACTACGTTTAAAGATCTTGGATTTAATTTAACAAAATATAATACCTTTGATGTCTATGCTTGTGGTGGACTAGGACCAAACCCTCGCATGGGTATTCCTGTGGCTCACGATGTGCAACCTGAGGATGTATTGTATTATGTGAAAGCTATGCTTATGGTATTTGCTAATCACGGTAATTTCAAGAACCGTGGCAAAGCTCGTACACGTTACATGCCGGCTGAAATGGGTGGAGCCGAAGCTTTCATCAAAACCTATGAAGAAACCTTGGCTATGGTAAAAGAGGTAGAACAGCTAAGGATAAATCCTGCTGATTACGCCTATGAAATTACAAAAACGGGTAAACGCGACGACTCTGTGGTGAACCATCGTATTTATCGGCAAAAACAAGAAGGCCTTTACTATGTGGAATACCATCCAGTCGGTGGCGATGCAAACGTTGAACATCTCTTATCTGCTCTTGATTATGCAGTGACATTAGACCAAGTTGAAGCTCGTATTGCACCTGATCAATCACTGTATTTCATTAATCTCACTGCTGATGAAGCACGTAAAATCGCAGACTTGACAGACGATAGTGCTATCAATGAATTCCGTCGTTCCGTATCCTGTGTAGGTTCTACGGTATGCCAAATCGGGATTCAAGACTCGAATGGTCTATTAAAAGCAATTTTTACACACCTTGAAGCGAAGGGCGTAGACACTAGAAAACTCCCACGTTTACACATCTCTGGCTGTCCGCATTCTTGTGGTACACACCAAATTGGTGAAATCGGATTCCACGGCTCTGTTAAACTAGTAGATAAAAAACCTACCGTTTCTTTTATGCTAGTTGATGGTGGCTCTGAACACATGGGATCTGAAAACTTTGGCAAAATGGCAGGGCACATTGTGGCTACAAATCCCTGAATTTATGGAAGCACTAGCAAATAAACTAAACGAAGCATCAGAACCTGACTTTGGGACCTGGAGAATGACACACAAAGGGGAATACATGGAACTTATAAAAGCATTTGAGTAAATGCTTTCTCCGCTTGTGATGGGGCCCCACCATATAAGCTGTAGTTAAGTCGTTTGCTATGGGGCCCCGTTTCATTACGACAACTCAATTAAAAATAAAACTAGGTATCTCCTTGCTCCGTCCTTCGTAAAGTCGCTGCAGAAATACCTAGTTTTATTTTTATAACACCTGCTGTTAACCAGTCCCATAGTAAGCGACTAATCTCCTTCTATATATTGATGACGCCCCATCACAAGCTACATTAGATATTTACTCAATCTGCTTTTGTATGATGGGGGAGGGAAAGACTAGCCGCAGGCTAGTTTCTCCCAAATGGAGGGCGTGGCGCCACTACTATAAAGCTTTTTATAGGAATTAATCAGGTTATCTAGGGTTACGTATTTAATGGTCGGTATACCTATTTTGATGGGACGTCTTTATAAATATAGTAATAAAAAAGTACCAATATACTTGTGCAGCGACTTTGCGAAGAACGGAGCAAGCAAGTATATTGGTACTTTTTTTACTAGGTTATCGAAATGTAATGGGGCCCCATCAAAATAGGTTGGCTGATTTTCAAAAGAGTACGTCGCCTAGATAACCCTTGATTAATTGTGTTATAATAACCTTTATAGTAGTTTTTGGAGGATTTATCAGATGTTATTTACCGTCAATACAGAAGTCTGTACACGATGCGGCCTTTGCGTAGCTGACTGTCCGACAGGATTGCTGGTGATGTCCGATGATGGGCCTATAACTGGCAAGGGAGGTTGTATCTCCTGTGGGCATTGTATTTCCGTATGTCCCACACTTGCTCTCGACAGCGACTTGACACCGCGTAAGGAGCAAATCGATATTACACAGGAGCCTAAGTTAACACCAGAGCAAGCTGAGTTGTTTTTACGCAGTCGTCGCTCTATTCGTAACTATCAAAATAAACCAGTTCCTGCTGAGCTCATTCGCAAAGTGTTAAACGTTGCAAGAATGGCTCCAACAGCAACTAATACACAAGGTATTTCGTATATCGTAGTACGTGACAAACAAAAATTGCGTCGCATTGCTGATCTCGTTCTTGAGTGGATGCACTTAGCTGCAAAAACAGCACCTATCATGCGTCTGTATGCTCGTGCTGCTCAAGCGGAAGTAGATAAAGGCAAGGAATATATCTTACGCGATGCGCCAGCTCTCGTAGTGGCGATCGGTTCTAAAAAAGATATTCATCGTACTCATGATAGCGGGCACTCTTGCTTGTCTTATGCAGAGCTTTATGCACCAACTTTAGGTCTTGGTACTTGTTGGGCAGGCTTCTTTGAACATGCAGGCGAAGCAGAATACGAACCATTGTTGGAGCTTTTAGGTGTACCAGAGGATAAGATTATCGCTGGTGCTATCTTGATGGGCTATCCGCGCGTTCGTTATCGCAATATCGTGGAACGTCAACCACTAGATGTTACCTTCGATACGGAAGAATAAAATAAAAGCGATACTCTAAATTGATTAGGGTATCGCTTTTTGGCATTATAAATAAAAGAACCGACCTCTAGTTTGATAGAGATCGGTTCTTGTTTTTAGTTTGCAGATGTAATGGTACCTTTGAAAGTATCATTGATGAATTGTTTGATGGCATCAGATTTGTAGATGTCTGCAATTTTTTTGTATGTTTCGTTGTCTTTGTCTTGTTCACGAACAGCAAGGATCATAACCGCTAAAGGCTCATCTTTAGTTCTAAGAAGAAACCTTGTTTCTCTACGTTAAGACCAGCGCTTTGAACGTAGTTCATAGGAATCGCTGCTACTACAACGTCATCTAGGCTACGAGGCAATTGAGCTGCTTCTAATTCTTGGATTTGAAGATTTTTAGGGTTAGATGTAATATCTGCTACAGTAGCTTTGAAGCCAACGCCATCTTTCAAAGTAATAAGACCTGCTTTAGCCAATAGTGCAAGACCACGACCACCATTAGTTGGATCGTTTGGAATCGCTACGATGGAGCCTTCTGGAACATCAGCCGCACTGCGTACAGAGTTACTGTATAAACCCATTGGCATCAAAATAGTTTTGCCAATAGCTACTAATTTGGAACCGTTTTGTTTGTTAAAGTTTTCCATGAATGGTACGTGTTGGTACGCATTTAATTGAATGTCACCATCAGCGAGGGCTTTATCTGGTGTTACATAATCGGAGAATTCTACCACTTTAAGGTCGATACCTTGTTTTTTAGCCTCTTTGGCAACTGCTTCAGCTACTTGGGCGTGAGGACCTGCAGTAGCACCGATTTTTACTTCTTTAGGCGTTTGGCCGGCTTGATTAGTATTGTTGCCGCAACCAGCGATGGCGAATGCAAGTACACCAACGAGGAGAGGGGCAATAAATTTTTTGAATTTCATAATAACATCCCTTTCTACAACGTATGTAATGTAAATATCCTATCATGTGAGTTGGATTTTGTATATAGAGAAATACATATAAGTTAGCTATAGATTAAAGTTATATATCTTAGCATATCTAAAAAAATCTCGAAAAAAATGGTATAATATAATAAATAAGTTTTATACAACTTAATTTAAATGTTACAGTTTAATATATACATTATAATTTAGTATTAGTATTAGTATTAGTATTAGTATTACAATTACAATTTAATATAAGTATTACAATTAATTTAACTGTGGATCTAGGTCTATATAGGAGGCTACCATGTTTAACTTTGATTTTTATAATCCAACCCATATCGTATTCGGTAAAGACCGTTTAGATGAATTAGATGCATTGGTACCAAAGGATGCAAAGGTGCTCATTACTTACGGCGGTGGATCTGCTGTGCGCAGTGGCCTTATTGATCGTATTGTGAAAGCCCTTGGTAACCGCAAGGTAGAGCAATTCGGAGGTATTGAGCCAAACCCATCTCTTGAAACGTGTGAACGTGCGGTAGCTTTCATTAAGGAACATGGAGTAGATTTCGTTCTCGCTGTAGGCGGCGGTTCTGTAGTAGACGCTACAAAACTTATCGTTATGGGTGCTACTTATGATGGTCCTGTCATTGAAGTTATGAAAGCTGGTGTACCAGAGGTTCCAGTAGACATGGTGCCAAGTCCATTACCTTTTGGTACAGTTATGACACTACCTGCCACAGGTTCTGAAATGAACAATGGTGCAGTTATTACTTATGGTGACGGTAAATTCCCTGTGTTCAGTAGCTTAGTATTCCCTAAGTTCTCCATGCTTGATCCAACATTGACTTTTACATTGCCTGAAAAACAAGTTAAGAATGGTGTTATCGATACTTTCGTACATACTACAGAGCAATATTTAACATATCCTGTAGAAGGCCGTATTCAAGATCGTTTCAGTGAAGGTATTTTGAAAACTATGATTGAAATCGGCAAAGAAACGGTAGAGAATCCAGAAAACTACGATATTCGTGCTAACCATGTGTGGGCTTCTGCCTTGGCATTAAACGGCTTGATTGGTGCAGGTGTGCCACAAGACTGGGCAACACATCTTATCGGTCATGAGTTGACTGCGACGTACCATCTTGACCATGGGATTACATTAGCTATTGTATTGCCTGCATTGTTAGAAGTGAAAAAAGCAGACAAGCTTGAAATTGGCACAATATGCTACACGTGTATGGCATATTACAGAAGGTACAAATCAAGAAAAAGCAGATAAGGCTATCGCTAAAACCCGTGAATTCTTCGAGTCCCTTGGTGTATCTACCCATTTGAAAGACTATGGTCTAGGCGAAGAAGCAGTTGATAAAATTGTGAAACAATTAGAAGCCCATGGTATGACACACCTTGGTGAAAAAGGCGATGTAACACCAGACGTAGCTCGTGAAATTTTAACGCGCGCTTTATAATACATTTGGTTAAAGCCATCAAAATTTGACACTAATTATATACAATGTATAATATAATAGCTTACATAAAAGACACCATATGGTGTCTTTTATTATTGTTCAAATTAGTTTTATCGTCTAGAAGAGGACTAAGATTAGTTTTGACTATCGTTTACATAATATATAATGTATGATTTCGAAAGGAGAAAATCCTTGAATGAAATAAAACATCGAAGTGCCTTTTCTTTTGCGCTTCCTATAATGATTCCTATGGGGCTCAGCTTCTTCTTCCTTGGATTAGGGTTTGGCTTGTATGCTACCAGTCAGGGATTGCCTTGGTGGACAGCCCCTGTTTTGGCTAGTACAATTTTTGCAGGCTCTATGGAGTTCGTAACTATTGGGCTGCTGATGGCAGGCTTTGATCCTGTAAATGCTTTTATGCTGACCTTGTTTGTTAATGGGCGCCATTTTTTCTATGGTTTATCTGCATTACAGAGATATGTGAATATGGGGTGGAAATGGTTTCCTACCGTTGCCTGGATGTGTGACGAAAGCTTTGCAATTAATGTATCTACGAAGTTGCCCGATGATGTGGATGAAAAATGGTTCTACTTCCATGTATCGTGGCTTAATTATACCTTTTGGGTGATGAGTACCTTTGTAGGGGGATTGTTTGGTGATTTATTAGCATCTGTAGATTTGCGTGGTATTGGTTTTGTATTACCTGGCTTATTTATTGTTATATTCCTTGAAATGTTATTTAATGCTAAGAGTAATAATATTCGAGGCTTTGGTGCTATTGGAGCCGTTGTAGCCCTAGTCATGCTTCTGTTGACGGGAAAATCCTTGTTTATGCTTGCCTCTATGGTGTGTATGCTCATAGTATGTTATATAGCGTATAAATGGGGAGGTGTACATCTTGACTAGTTTTGAAATGGTTATGACCGTTGCTATTGTCGTAGCAGCTACATTACTTACACGTTTCTCCGCTTTTCTTATTTTTCCACCTGGTAAAAAGGCACCAGATTTTGTACAGTATTTAGGTAAGGCATTGCCTGCAGCTGTTATGGGTATGCTTGTTGTATATACCTTTAAAGATACAATTGTGCTTTCCTATCCTTATGGCCTTCCAGAACTTATTGCTTTATTAGTAACCGTTGGCATGCACCTATGGAAGCGAAATATGTTCATGTCTATTGGGGCAGGCACTGTAGTGTATATGATACTTATACAAGCCGTATTTAATGTACCTAAATAGAATAAAGTACAATAAAATAAATAAACCACTTATATCTATTCCTAAAAGAAGGGAGAAGATATAAGTGGTTTTCTTTTTTATCTTAGTTGTAATAATCTTTCTAGACCTGGTGCCGTGTGGTGATCTTCCAAGAAGTCTTGTTGATCTAATAATTCCATAACGTCCATGTCGATGTTAGTGAGCTTGAAGTCGAATACATCAAAGTTAGCTTCCATATGGCTTACATTATTTGCCTTTGGCAATGGAATGATGCCTCGTTGGATATGCCAACGTAAGATGATTTGGTGTTTTGTGACACCGTATTTTTCGGCCAAGCTTTTAATGATAGGGTGGTCAAATACAGGTTGGCGATCACGAGTAAATGGAGACCACGCCATGCCTACTACTTGATGCTTGCGCATTAATTGTAATAAGGATTGGCGTTGGTTGAATGGGTGGCACTCGATTTGGTTCACCACAGGTTTTACATTACAGTGGTATAGCAAGTCGATGAGGCGATCTTCGTAGAAGTTAGAGACCTAGACCACGCAATACGTTTTTGGTCGTATAACTCCTCCATAGCACGCCATGAGCCGTAGTAATCGCCCAAAGGTTGGTGTACGAGCATGATGTCGATATAATTGGTGTCTAATTTTTTTAGAGAGCTTTCAACAGCGCGCATCGTATTATCATAGCCTGCATCGGTGTGCCAAATTTTTGTAGTAATAATGATATCTGTACGATTAACGCTAGATGCTTTGATACCTCGACCAACTGCTTCTTCGTTGCCGTAGTAAGCGGCTGTATCGAGCAAGCGGTAACCTACTCCAAGTGCATTAGCAACGGCTTGCTCCGTTTCTCCTTCAGAGCCTGTTTTATAAGTGCCATAACCGATAGAAGGAATGAAGCTGCCGTTGTTTAATATTCTAAAGTCCATCCGTTCTTCCATGAGAACCTCCGTTATATCCATAAATTAAAGAAATTAGCTTTCATACAATTCTAATTGATTTTATGATATACTAAGGTATTGATAAAAATCAATATGATAGGAAGTGACAGAATGAAAATCAATCGTTTATGTTCTGTAATTGCTATGCTTAGTGTTATGATAATGGTGCTGGCCATTGCGGGTTGCGGTACAAAAACTGTATCCGTTACTGACGTAACATACAAGGATATGCCGTTGCAGATACATAATGACGCCAATGTAACGGCCCTTAATAAGGCGACAGTAACGCCGACCTTAACAGGGCAGGTCGTATATGCTGTGAAAGTAGGCGACCAAGTACAGCAAGGCCAAACCTTGGCAACTGTAGATACAGCTGCTTTACAACAACAGCTGGCATCCTTACAAGGTCAGTTAGCGCAAGCTCAATCGCAATCATATGCGACATCTGTGACGACTACGACGGCGGCGTCCGTAGATAGTGCTCAATTAGCACAGGCCCGGAAAATGCGCGAAGCGGGCATGATTACACAAAAAGAATATGATCGCATTGTGGAACGATCTCAACCACAAACTACGACAGTAACAACTGGCGGTGGTGGCGGTGGCGCTAATGTAGCAGCTATCGAAGCACAAATCGCTCAAGTATCGGCACAAATGGCTGCATCCACAATTGTAGCTCCTATAGCAGGTACGGTGACGGCTATCTATAACGAAGACCGTCAAATGGCGATTGCAGATCGTCCGTTTATGATGATACAACAAACTACACCGATGGTAGCATCTCTTAGCATCCCTCGTGATGCGGCGATGAAACTGGGCACACCGGAGGCGAAAAATGGCATGAAAGTGCTCCTCAAGGTGGCTGAACAAGAACTACCAGGTGAATTAACTTACGTAGATATTACGCAACCTGAAACGGTGCCTAGCGTATTGGTGAAAGCAACTTTCAACAATGACAAAGGCCTCATTAAGGCTGGCGAATTCTATACACTCGTTATCGAATCTAATGTGAAAGCAAAAATGTTGACCGTTCCATCTAAGGCGGTTCGCGAAAACTCTGACGGCAAATATGTCTATGTATTGACTGAAAATAATACAGTGGACGTACGCGTCGTAGAGGTAGGCATCACAGAAGGCGATGATGTAGCTATTATTTCTGGTCTAAACGCAGGTGACAAGGTTATCACAACTGATGGAACCTTTGTGTTAGGCGAATCTGTAAAATTGTAATTACGGACCATAAGGTTCTATATTAGAGTTTTAATGTATGTTGAATGCATGATGGCAAGAAAACTTTCACACACTGTGATCAACCTCGTAAGAGGAATCTGATAGGAGGGATTATTATTTTAGAATTTAAACGTTTTGAATTAAGAGATAAACCATTAATCGATAAGTATTTTGAACAACATCATTATGAAGCATCTGATAACTGTTTCACTACATTGTTTATGTGGCAAGATCCGTACGGCATCCGTTGGGCTGAAGAAAATGGCGTGTTATACATTCAAGGTGGCGGTAAGCGTGAACCATTCCTATTGCCTCCGTTTGCTGGTAAAGATGCAAAGTTCCTTGATGGTTTATTGCGCGCTAAAGAATGGTTCGTAGAAAATAAATTGCCATTCCGTTTTAAAGGTGTTAGCAAAGCTGTTAAAGAGCGTATGGAAGACCTTTGTCCTGGTCGCTATGAGTTCACCCCTGACCGCGATAACTACGAATACATTTACAAGTCTGAAGATCTTATCAATTTGTCCGGTAAGAAATTCCGTCAAAAGAAAAACCATTTGAACCAATTCCGCATGCAATATTCCAATTATGAGTACTTGCCAATTACGGAAGATATCATTCCATTATGTCGCGAAACAGCAGCATCTTGGGTTGAGACTCACCACGAAGAAGGTATCGAAGACGAATTAGTAGCAATCAATTTGTTGTTCGATAACTGGGACGCACTAGGCCTTAAAGGCGGCGCCATTAAATTGTTTGGCCGTGTGGAAGCTTTCAGTATCGGTGAAATCTTAAATGATAGAATTGCTTTGATTCATATTGAAAAAGCAAATCCAGATATTCGCGGTTTGTACCAAGCGATTAACAATGAATTCATTCGTCATGAATTTAGCGAAGTTGAATTCATCAACCGTGAAGAAGATATGGGATTGCCTGGCCTTCGTCAAGCAAAGGAATCTTACAACCCAGATCACTTTGCTGAAAAATATGACGCAGTATATGCTAACGAAGCAGATAATGCGACAGGCGGTAAATAAAAATCTGAGCTATGAAGTCGATGTGCTTCATAGCTCATTTTGTTATAATAGAAGTGTTAGCCTATCTATTTGTATGTAAATTGCGTATCATCATGGCGATGCGATGCGATGCGATGCGATGCGATGCGATGATGCGATGCGATGCGATGCGATAGATAGAGGCCTTTATGACATAACGAGGACATAATTATGGAATTTAGAATTGCAACGGCTCAAGATACGCCACATGTGGAAAATCTATGGGCGTACTGCTTTGAACCTAAGGAAGATCCATTCTTCCAATATTATTTTACAAATTGCTATGAACCAGAACATACAATGGTTGGTCTAGAACAAGACCAGTTGTTAAGTACAGTTCATTTGCGTCAATATAATCTTAATGTACGCGGTGCCGTACTGCCTACAAGTTATATGGTAGGTGTTGCTACACATCCGGCAGCACGCCGTGGAGGTGTAGGTGGTGCGTTGTTGACTGCTACATTAGAGGAACTTCGTAAGCGCGGTCAAGCCATGACGATTTTGATGCCCTCTAAAGCGGCTTTTTACCAACAATATGGTTGGGAACTCTATGCTCATCAATGGGTGAACACCATGTCTCTTGAAGACTTGCGCCCTATGACGGATAAATCTTTGAGCTTTGGCTTGCTTAATAGCGTAGACCAATGGACCTTGCTAGATCCAGTGTATAAAGCGTATACAGCGCGTTTATCTGGTTATGCAGAGCGCGGTGAAAAAGAATGGAAACGCTTGCTTGGCAGCTTCTTTGCGGAAGGTGTAAATATCGCTGTTGTGCGCAATGATGAAAGTATTATCGAAGGGTATGCTGTATATCGTTTAGGCCAACCTGAAATCCCTGTTTCTGAATTGGTGTATACTACACGCCGTGCACAACGGGCATTGCTCAATTACTTCTACAATCATCGCTCCCAAGGCACTTCTATCCGTTGGAATGAAGGCCTTCACGATACATACTATCGCTTCTATCCAGATGGTAAAAGCGGACATGCCACTATGCCATACATGATGAGCCGTATTGTGGATGTGAAAGCGGCTCTTGAAGCGATTCCTGTAAATCCAGAGGCATTGATGATGCCTATTACTTTGACCTTTGGCGTTAAAGATAGCCTTTGTGCATGGAATGAAGGTCGCTACGAAGTACAATACGGCGGTGCATTAACGCCAACTGTTAAGAAAGTATCTGATACGCTTGAAGGTGAAGTAGATCTTACTGTTGAAGTGGGCGCTTTGAGCCAACTTTTGATGGGCACATTAACAGCACGGGATCTTGCCTTTGAAGGTAAACTTTCAGTCGGGGAAGAATGGTTAGATTATTTCGATATCCTCTATCCTGAACAAAAAACATATATTAACGAGTGGTGGTAATATGAGCTGGAAAACGTATACGGTAAAAGAACCGACAGAATTAACAGTCTCTAAATATGTAAAGGAACGGTTTTCTCTATCCTCTCGAGACATTCAAATGATGTTCCGCAAGAAACGGGTAAAAGTAAATAGCCGTGTAGCCCATTCTCAGCGTTCCCTCAAAAAAGGTGATATCTTAACCTTGGAACTGCCACAAGATAAGGATTATGGCGTAGATGTAGAAAAGGGGCCTATTACCGTTCTCTACGAAGATGCTCATACCTTGGTGGTTAATAAGGATCCTTTTATGCTCGTTCATCCAGCAGGCCAAACAAAGTCTTGTACATTGAGCAACTATGTGGCAGGTTATTATGCGAAAAAGGGCGTAGTTCATAAGGTGCGCCCTGTGCATCGCCTTGACCGCGACACATCTGGTTGTATTCTCTTTGGTAAACAAAGGAAGCTCAGCAATATTACACTGATGAATTACAAGCTGGTCGTATCGACCGTATCTACACAGGCTTAGTAGAAGGCTGTATTAACGAAGATGGCGTAGTTGATGAACCTATTGGTATTGACCCAGTATTTGATAATCGCCGTGTCATCGATGAATTTGGTCAACCGGCTCAAACGGAATATACCGTTCTTGGTCACGAAGGCGAACATACGCTATTGAAGTTTAAATTATTAACCGGTAGAACACATCAAATCCGCGTGCACATGGAACACATCGGACATCCTATCGTTGGCGACGCCATGTATGGGGCACGTAATAAACCCTATACACGTCAATGCTTACATGCGTCAGAACTCACCTTTGTACCCTATGGTAAGGACGAGCCTATAACGGTAAACTGTGAAGTAGGGGATGACTTTGGACATGAAAAGTAATAATTGCTTTTTCTAATTTTTTTATCAATTATAATTTATATGATGATGTGGTCATAGAGCATGCCACGTAAAAATAAAAGAAAACTCAATTGCTAGATGTGGTCACAGAGCGTGCCACGTAAAAACAAAAAAAGCTCAATTGATGATTGTGTATTCGTGTATACAAAAAAACAATAGTGATAAAAAAATGCATAGTCTATGACTTAAAGTCATGGACTATGTTTTTTTATATTTTCAATTCACAGTGGACAGGGAGTATACTATGTATAGACAAAAAATTCTATAGAATTTAAAATTTAGATGAGGTTATGGACGGTTACAGCCGATAATATCACTACAGAATGGATTCTTTAGAAGTAGTTTATAGTTTATACTTTCACCAAGACCGAACGGAACGATGCCGCAGCGCTTGGGATGATCAAGTGATATGAAGGAGTGCACGTTATGGATATGAATCAGAGCACAATCGAGCAACAACGTCTAGATCAAGCTAGACTCGAAGCCAATGGTATGTACAGCAGCCAATTTGAAAAGGATGCGTGCGGCATGGGCTTTGTCGTTAATATTAAAGGTAAAAAATCCCACGATATTATCGATGATGGCTTGCGTATTTTAGAGCGCCTTGAACACCGTGGTGGTGCTGGTGCCGATAAGGACACAGGGGATGGTGCCGGTATTTTGGTACAAATTCCTCATGAGTTCTTTAAACGCGAATGCGAAGTGCTTGGCATTAACTTGCCTTCCGCTGGTGATTACGGCGTAGGTATGGTCTTTGCCCATAAATATGAAAGTCTCCGTAACGAGCAAAAACGCATTTTTGAAGAGGTTGTTCGCGAAGAAGGCCAAGTTGTTCTCGGCTGGCGTGAAGTACCAGTTGATGGTACAAAGGTTGGTCAAGAGGCGGCTGCTATTCGCCCTTGGATGATTCAAATCCTCATCGGTAAAGGTCCAGATGTAACGAATAATAAAGAATTCGAACGTAAATTGTACATCATCCGTAAATTGGCGGAAACGCATCATTCCGTTGAGTAAGGAATTATCTAGCGATTTCTATATCGCATCTTTGTCTTCTAAGACAATCGTATATAAAGGTATGTTAACACCTGGTCAATTGCGTGACTTCTACCTTGATTTGAGCGACCTTGACTTTACATCTGCGTTGGCAATGGTTCACTCCCGTTTTAGTACGAATACATTCCCAAGCTGGGCTCGGGCGCATCCTAACCGTTTCTTAGTGCATAATGGTGAAATCAACACTATCCGCGGTAACGTAAACTGGATCAATGCTCGTGAAGGTAAAGCAGAATCTCCATTATTCCCAGATATTAAAAAGGTATTCCCTGTAGTAGATGACAGCGGTTCTGACTCCGCTATGTTCGACAACACTTTGGAATTCTTGCACATGACAGGTCGTTCCTTGCCTCATGCAATCATGATGATGATTCCTGAACCTTGGGAACGCAATAATCTCATGAGCCAAGAAAAACATGACTTCTATGAGTTCAATAGCTTCATGATGGAACCATGGGATGGCCCTGCTGCTATGGGCTTCACTGATGGTACTGTTATCGGTGGCGTACTTGACCGTAACGGTTTGCGTCCTGCTCGTTACTATGTAACAACTGATGATCGCGTTATCATGGCGTCCGAAGTGGGTGTAGTAAACGAAAATGCTGAAAATATTCGTGCTAAAGGTCGTTTGGAACCAGGCAAAATGCTGCTCATCGATACAGAGGAACAACGTATTATCTCTGACGAAGAAATCAAACAACGCGTTGCTACTGAATTGCCATATGATGAATGGGTAAAGGAACACGTTATTCACTTGTCTGAAATTACACAAGCTGATGAAAGCGATATTCCAAAAGTTGAAGATTTATTCAAACATCAACAAGCCTTGGTTATACTCAAGAAGACCTTGTTCGTATGATCGTGCCTATGGCAAAGGATGGTAAAGACCCTGTAGGTGCCATGGGTGCCGATGCTCCACTTGCTATCTTGTCCGATAAACCACAATTGTTATATAGCTACTTCAAGCAAATGTTCGCCCAAGTAACAAATCCTCCAATCGATTCCATTCGGGAGGAAATGGTTACATCTACGCGCGTTATGCTTGGTAACTCTGGTAACTTAACCGATCCAAACAAAGCTGGTACTTATGCGTTATCTATGCGTACACCAATTCTTACAAACCAAGAGTTGGCATCTATCAAGGCTCTTGACTGCCGTCGCATGAAATCCGTTACATTGCCAATCCTCTTCGATCCAACTAAGGGCGCTGAAGGCTTGCGTGATGCGTTAAATGAATTATGTGAAAAAGCAGAAGAGGCAGCACGTACAGAACAAAATGTATTGATTTTATCCGACCGTGGCGTCGATGAAAATCATGCACCAATTCCAGCATTGTTGGCTGTAGCGGCTGTTCATAATCACTTGATCAATAAAGTGTTGCGCACAGAAATCGGTCTTATTCTCGAATCTGGTGAGCCACGCGAAGTTCATCACTTCTGTACATTAATTGGTTATGGTGTAACAGCTATCAACCCATACTTAGCACTTGAAACAGTACGCGACTTACAAGCTCGTAAACGCCTTGGCGATATTACGGTGGAAGAAGCAGAAAAGAACTATATCAAAGCAGCTGTAGGCGGCATCATGAAGGTTATGTCCAAAATGGGTATTTCTACAGTTCGCTCCTATCATGGCGCACAAATCTTTGAAGCGTTGGGCTTAAATACTAATTTCATCAACAAGTTCTTCGTAAATACGCCAACACGTATCGGTGGTATCGGTCTTGGCGGTGTAGCACACGAAGCATTAGCTCGTTATGAACGTGCTTTCAAATCCGACGAAACTGTACTTGAACCAGGAGGTTGGTATGGTCCTGTAAAAGATGGGGAAGAGCATTTGTTTAACCCTAAGACGATTGATTTGTTACAAGAATCCCTTATCAATGGCGACTATGCTAAATATAAAGAGTATTCTAAAGCTATTCGCAATGATTACCATGTTACATTGCGTTCCTTGATGGAATTGAACTACCCAGTGGGTGGCGGCATTCCTATTGAAGAGGTTGAATCTGAAGAATCTATCGTAAAACGCTTTAAAGCGGGCGCTATGAGTTATGGTGCTATCAGTAAAGAGGCTCATGAAACGATTGCTATCGCTATGAACCGTCTTGGTTCTACATCTAACTCTGGTGAAGGTGGCGAAGACGTAGCTCGCTTCAAACCATTGCCAAACGGCGATAGCCTAAACTCCGAAGTAAAACAGATTGCCTCTGGTCGTTTCGGTGTAACTGCGAACTACCTCATCCACGCAAAAGAATTGCAAATTAAATGTGCTCAAGGTGCTAAACCAGGTGAAGGTGGTCAATTGCCAGGTAAAAAGGTGTATCCTGAAATCGCCAAAGCACGTCACTCTACTCCGGGGGTTGAGCTCGTATCTCCACCACCTCATCACGATATTTACTCCATCGAAGATTTGGCTGAGTTGATTTACGATTTGAAATGCGTCAATAAAGATGCACGTATTTCCGTTAAATTAACATCTGAAGCGGGCGTTGGTACTATCGCTGCCGGCGTTGCGAAAGCAAAAGCAGACAATATCTTGATCTCTGGTTACGACGGTGGTACCGGTGCGGCAGGCCGTACGTCTGTAAAACACGCTGGGGTGCCTTGGGAATTAGGTTTGTCCGAAACGCATCAAACATTGATGCTCAACAGATTGCGTGACCGCGTTCAATTAGAAGTAGATTCCAAGTTGATGACTGGTTTCGACGTAGCAGTAGCAGCTATGCTAGGTGCTGAGCTGTTCGGTTTTGGTACATTGCCACTCGTTGCAGTAGGCTGTAAAATGGCTCGTGTATGTAACCTTAACACATGTCCTTATGGCGTAGCTACACAAGATGAAAAATTGCGTGCACGCTTTACAGGTAAACCTGAGTATGTAGAAAACTTGATGATTTTCATCGCTCGTGAGTTGCGTGAAATCATGGCTCGCTTAGGTATTCGCTCTGTAGCTGAACTCGTTGGCCGTATAGACCTCGTTCGTCAAAAATCTCAAGACGATAATTTCAAATTGTCTCGCGTTGACCTTAAACGCGTTTTGTTCCGTCCATACATCGATTCCTCTGTAGGTCACATGCACACTGTTGACCAAGATCACGAATTGGAACGCACATTGGATATGTCCAAGCTCTTGCGTATGTGTCGTCCTGCTATTGAGGATCAAAAACCTATTCGCGCTAAATTGGCTATTACAAATATTAACCGTGTTGTAGGTACTTTGGTTGGCTCTGAGGTGACTCGTCGTTACGGTGAAAGCGGCTTGCCAGATAACACAATCAAGTTGAACTTTGAAGGCTCTGCAGGCCAATCCTTCGGTGCTTCATTCCTAAAGGCATGACTTTAGAACTTGAAGGCGATGCGAACGATTACCTCGGTAAAGGCTTGTCCGGTGGTACTATCACTGTATATCCTCCTAAAGATTCTATCTTTGAAGCTGACGAAAATATCCTTATCGGTAACGTTGCCTTCTATGGCGCTACTTCTGGTACATCCTACATCAACGGTGTAGCTGGTGAACGGTTCGCCGTTCGTAATAGTGGTATTACTGCTGTTGTTGAAGGTGTAGGCGATCATGGTTGTGAATACATGACAGGTGGCGAAGTTCTTGTACTCGGTAAAATCGGCCGTAACTTCGCGGCAGGTATGTCCGGTGGCTATGCGTATATCCTCGATTGTGATGAACGCTATGTCAATACAGGTCTTGTAGAATTACGTCCTGCTAATAATGATGACCTTAAACGCATTAAAGAATTAGTAGAACAACATGTATTGCATACGAACTCTGCTAAAGGCCGTCATATTCTAGAAAACTGGAATAACTTTGTAAATAGATTCACAAAAGTTGTACCAGTAGCATATGAAGAAATGCACGATGCTATTGAACGCTTCAAAGCACAAGGCTTATCCTTAGAAGAAGCGCAATTAGCTGCATTCAAAGAAAAATATGCATAATAGAGTTAAAAAAACAATGATAATACAAAAAAACTCCCACTAGTTGATTAAAAACTAGTGGGAGTTTTTGTAATATAGTTTAAGGGTTATAGGACAAAAAGTGTGTGTGACTAATCCCAATAAGTTGGAAAATCTGTAGACATATGTAGCTCATTCCAAACAGGAGCATCACCCCATTGAGGGATTGAACGATCTATTTGGCAATAATCAGATAACCGTTTGTAGATAGCAGCAATCGATTCATCTGTAGGCATACAATTTAATATATCTGAAATAGAAAGCGGTCTTGGTGAGTGCATATAGCACCACCAATAGACCGCTTTTAGTCTTCTTTCAAGTGAAAGACCCCTATGAGCCCGTAACATACTTCTTAGTTGAGCATTTACTCCACCTTCAATACGATTATTTGTTGTAGGTATTGTAATATCAAAACATTCCAAAAAAGTAAATAAAGTTTGTTGCCTAATCAGACGCCATAATGATGATTCAGCCTTAAGCAAACGCTCATGTGTAGAGCGTTTGTTTCCGAATTCATCAATCGTCATTTCTCGTAAAAAATCAGAATATGTCATTCGCCACGCTGAAAGCTCATTAATCCATATAAAGGCTTGATCCATTGTTTTCACATTAAATAAAGCTTTGGCAAGACTATAAAGGTCCTTCCCAGCTAACGTTTTAGGTCTACTTGTCGTATATCGTCTAACCTGACAAAAAATGTGAAACAGGCATCTTTGGTGACTGCTATGAGGCCAAACTTTACGTAATGCTTTAGGCAAACCATTAGCACCATCAGACACAACGACTTTAGGTTCGGCAATCCGTTCCATTAAACACTGCCAAGCTCTAGCATGCTCATAACGACAGACATACCATCCTAGAACATGAGTATCATTGCAACAAATCAACACACATAAATTCCTAGCTAAGTAAATTCCATCAAGATATACCACATCATGTACTTCTTCCACTTTTGGTGGCAATGGCCATATGGACCAAATTTAGCGGTTTTACGCCTGAATGTACGACCTTTACCAGGCATATCAGCTTGAATATTGGTGCTGAATAACCAATTCAAGAATAGGCTTAACTCTTTACTTAAATTATTAATTTTAACGGTAAATGCCACCTTACAATGTTTACAAAACCAACGCTGAGAACCAGATTTTTAAAAACACCGTGTTTTAATACATGTTTCATTACAATCAGGACATTTTTATTTGTCGCATAAACTCTTCCTCCATATTTGTTTATATATAGGAAGATATAACCTCATTTTTAGTCAGTGATTACAAGGGTTAATTGATGTTTTCACCCACACTTTTTGTCCACCCTCAAACTTCTCCAAAAAGATTAAACCCTTATAACACTAGTAAATATCTAGTGTTATAAGGGTTTTTACACACACTTTTTGTCCTATAAGCCTAGTTTAAGTAATACTAGGGATTATTCAAAGTAGGAGCTGACTAAACGCCCATTTTGATCTTTAATATACCATGTTGAATTAACTCTCTCCATGGTTACATTACCCGTAAAAAACTGATGTTTAACTCTACCATTAATTGAATCTTTTGCATGTAACTGATATTCGTAAATTACCTGATTTGGATTAGCAGATAATACCTTTGTTGAAGTTAAGGTAACATTAAGGGTTGTATTATATCCATTTCTCCAAGTGTTGTAATAACCTACGCTAGCTTGTTGCTGCTCGGATAATAGTGCATAAGCTCCATTAAAGTTTTTTTGGTTTAGTCTATCGTAATAAGAGCGTAATGCATTTGTGCTTTGTTCTATATAATTATTTTCGGGTTGTACAGCAGGTTGAGGTGTTGAAGTGGACTGAGGATTACTTTCTGATAGTGATACTGTTTTTGATGTATTTACTGTTGTAGCAGACTTGGATGGTTTTGACTTTGTTGTATTGCTTGGGAATTTGTTGGAATCCATTGATACGAATGCAGCTACTATAATACCTATAAGAACAATGATTGTTAAAATAAATTTTGTTGCCGAACCTGAATCTGGAGATAGTTGAATATCTTTTTCCTCACTTATTTGAGGGGTTATAATCTCAAACGAAGTTGGGTAACCATAACTATTAGGTGTAGTATCACCTTTTTTTAGAAGTAGATACAGTGAATAAAGTGTATTAATATAAGGAATGAATAAAATTATAGATGTCCAACCAGGATTGTTTAAGTCGTGAGCTCTTCGCGTGGAGATGGCAAGTGTTGGTAAAAAACATACTACGTTAAATAAGACTATACCATAAAAAGACATATTCAGGTTTTTTTACTTATATATGTAATTAATAAACCGATAGCTATTACTAAAAACAAGTAGCAGCGTTTCTATTAATATATAACGACAATATTCACCCCTGCTTGCTCGGCCATTAAACTCTGCGTATTTTTGAGTAAAGGAAAATTTAAAATTATCTATTTCACTTAGGATATATGGATCTAAATCATATGTACTTAAAGGGATAGCGTTATTAGAGTTCGTTGTTTTTAAATTAATTTGAGGACTACTAGGGGATTCCGTTGTTGGTGGATTTTTTGTAGATGTATCTTCAGCCATTTCAGAATTTATTGTTGTAGAAATACCACAATGCGGACAAAAATTATTTTCAATAGGCATTGGTTTACTACATTTGGAGCATATTTTTTCGTTTAGGGGTTCTTGTTTTAAACCACAATTTCCACAGAATACTGATTGGTCAGGTAGTAATGCATCACAATTAGAACAACGTCTCATAATGATAATATCCTTTCTGTAAAATAAGTTTGTATTGGTGCATATAAGATTTATATATTTATTATACTGAAATTTTGTGTAAAATGAAATATAAATGAAGAACGGGTGGAGTTTAAGTGTTTTGACTATAGAGGTATTTTCATGTATAATATTTGTATTGCAATATTGGATCATGGCAGTTCTCGGGCCTGTGCAATGGGGGCCTGTGAATCGTGTCAGGACTGAGAGGTAGCAGCACTAAGCGGTAACCTTCATGTGCCACGGGGACCCCGGGGGCTGTCGTGATCGAATATTGCAAGGCGGCCTGAGGGGCCGCTTTTTTTATGTCTAATTTAGGAGGCATGGTACTTTATTAAGGAAGTCAGAATTTCCTTAATATGGTATAATAAAGTATTGTAATTTTCGGAAAAGGGGGTGTTCCAATGGCATATATTGCGTTATATCGTAAGTATCGTCCACAGACGTTTACCGATGTGGTTGGTCAGCATCAGGTGTCTGATACGTTGATGCGTGCTATCCGCGAGGATAAGGTGGCTCATGCGTATTTGTTTGCTGGTCCGCGAGGGACTGGTAAGACGAGTATGGCCAAGATTTTCGCGCGCGCTATCAATTGCGAGCATGGGCCAACGGATCATCCTTGTAACGAGTGTAGTGCTTGTAAATCGATTTTGAGCGGCCAGTCCATGGATGTTCTTGAAATCGACGCTGCATCCAATCGTGGTATTGATGAGGTGCGTGCCCTTCGTGAAAGCGTCAAATTCATGCCTGTTGAAGGCCGTAAAAAGGTGTTCATCATCGACGAAGCCCACATGCTTACGACGGAAGCGTGGAACGCGCTTTTAAAAACTATCGAAGAGCCACCAGCTCACGTTATGTTTATCTTCGCTACCACAGAAATTGAAAAATTGCCTGTTACTATCGTGTCTCGTTGTCAGCGCTATACCTTTAGACGCATTACGTCTGATGATATCGCCCAGCGTTTATCCTATGTAGCGGAAAAGGAAGGTTTTGGCTTAGATCCTGCAGCAGCACAGCTCATCGCTGTCCATGCAGACGGCGGTTTGCGCGATGCGTTGAGTATCTTAGACCAATGTGCCGGTATGGCAACAGGTACTATTACGCCACAAGTAGTAGAAGAACTCATCGGTCTTGTTAGCAAAGAATGGATTATTCACTTCCTAGATGCGTTGCGCAACGGGGATGGTCCCAAATTGCTGTCCTATATCCACGATGCCTTAGCAGAAGGTCGTGATGCGACGCAGATTATGGAAGCCCTCATTCAGCACGTGCGGGCCTTGCTAGTTGGTAAGGTCGCACCTGATGCGGACGAGCTCAAGGTATACGATGCCTTTAAGACCGAGTTTAGCTCAAGCTGAAAGCATCGATTTTAATGAGCTTAACCAGTATGTGCGCAGTGCGCAATCCATCATGAATGATGCAAAACAAGTGGATAATCCACGAACTATTATCGAAATGGGCCTTTTGGTGCTTTGTGCTAAATTAGGTTCTGTTGATGAAAGCTTAGAAGACCGTGTGTATGCATTAGAGTCTTCAGAACGATCTGAACGAAACGATTTATTGAACCGCATGGCTCAATTAGAACAACGAGGCCCAGCTGTCGCAACTGCACCTGCTTACGGGGCCAATGCCTTTGGCCCGCCTGGTGGTTATGCTAATAACTTTGTTCCTGTTGATAATGTGGCTGTTGTATCAGATGCTCCATCAAGTTATAGTCAAAATGCTACGGTTGGTACAGTGCCACCTCCAAGTGGCGTTGGCATGACACCACCGACTACTAATGTAGGCATGACTCCACCGCCTGCGGGTGTAGGCATGACGCCTCCACCTATGGGTACACCAGGTAGTACACCGCCTCCTATGAATGGAGTAGGTATGGCTCCTCCGCCGATGGGCGGAGTTGGTATGGCGCCACCAAGTACAAGCAGTGCACCAGAACGACCTGCTAGAAATCAAGCCAAAGGTCGTGGTAAAAAAGGTATTAGTACACAAGCTATCATTAGTGATCAAATCTTGTCTGCTCAAGAGTATCGCAATGTACAGTCCAATGTCATTAAATACTTGAAGGACAGCAATCGCAATATGACCTCTACCGTTATCGGCCAAGGTCAGCTTGTATACGTAGATCAAAGCAAGGCTGTTATGGCCTTTAAAAATACATTGCACCTCAATGTAATGACCAATGAAGTAAACTTAGCAGAAGCGGCAGATGCTTTCACCTATACACTGGGCTATCCGGTACATGTAGAAATCGTTGATGCCCTCACACAAGTTTACAAAGACTATAAAAAGGCCTCTGGCAGTACGACGCAGCGTCAAGTAAAAGCGCCGCAACGACCGCAAGAGCCAATGGTTGATGTGCAGAAGACCTCTGGAGGTCAACTAACGCAAATGGATTTAACTAATGATGAGCAATCAAGTAAGCCTGATTCCGGAGCGGTAGATGCGGCAAAGGCCGCAGCGTTAGCCTTCTTGGCGAAGAAGACGGGCGGTGCTGCTGTAAGTGCCACAACTGGTGATGATATTCCAGTTCATTCCTTTGATGATGTGCCTGTAGAGGATATGGAGGAATCTTACGTATCATCTTTAGATGATATACCGCCACATCCACTAGATAGCGTCACTGTTATCAGCGATGATGGGGAAGTCTTAGAACGCCCTATGGATAGCGGTGCACATATTGAGGTGGAAGCTGTCCCAAGTCTGATGGGGGCGAACAGCAACAGGGAACCCCACACAGTGATGGCAATGCTATGCTTTCACAAGCACCTATTGAGGTCGCACCTATCGATAGTGTGACGGTGGCTCGTGAATATGCATGGGACCCATCAAACATGACGGAAGAGGAACGAAACAATCCTCTCTTGGCAGAAACATTAGAGAAACTATCTGAAGATCACGACATCATCGTCGAGGTCATTGAAGAATAAATCAATTAGAATATTAGTATAGGACGTAGATCCTAAAAGGAGGAATTACAATGTTTGGTAAAGGTATGGGCAATATGGCTGGCATGATGAAAAAAGTTCAAAAAATGCAAGCAGATATGAAGAAAATGCAAGAAGAATTAAAAACTCGTACAGTAGAGGCTTCCGTTGGTGGCGGTGCTGTAACAGTTGTGATGAACGGTGAAAAAATCATCGAGTCTTTGAAATTGAACCCAACTGCAGTTGATCCTGAAGACGTAGAAATGTTAGAAGATTTAGTGATGGCGGCTGTAAACGAAGCTAGCAAAAAGTAGACGACCTCTTGGCTCAAGAAATGGGCAAAGTAACTGGTGGTCTTAACTTGCCAACAGGTTTATTCTAAATGACAAACGCTTTAGAACGGCTCGTAGAGCAGCTGCGCCGTTTGCCGGGTATCGGCTCCAAGTCGGCTAGACGCTTGGCCTATCATTTGGTAGAAATGCCGAAGGAAGAGGTAGACTGTCTCGTGGAAACCATCGTGGAAGCGAAGGGGGCTACGCGTCACTGTTCTATTTGCTTTAATTTATCAGCTCAAGACCCTTGTGAATTCTGTAGCAATCCGAACCGCGATCAAACGACGATTATGGTCGTTGAAACCTCTCGCGATGTCATTGCTATCGAGCGCAGTGGTGACTATAAGGGCTTATATCACGTATTGGAAGGCGCCTTGTCCCCTATGGAGGGCATCGGTGCTGACGATATTCGCGTAAAAGAATTGATTGCCCGCCTTCGGGATGGTGTCGTACAAGAGGTTATCCTCGCTACTGACCCAGATGTAGAAGGGGAGGCGACAGCTCTCTATTTGGCGCGTTTATTAAGCCCAAGTGGCATTAAGGTAACGCGCATTGCCCGCGGTGTTCCTGTGGGTGGCGATATTGAATATGCCGATGAATTAACGTTAGGCGGTGCTGTAGTGAACCGCCAAGAAATGAAAGGATAATATGGGAGCTTTATTAGCATCACCGATTATTTCGGCGGTTGTATCCGTTGCTGTAGCCTACATTGCTTTCAAAGTAGCATTTTTCACCATTAAACGAGTAGCTATGAATGCAGTAACTGGTATTTTGACGTATTTAGTATGCGTTCATATCCTCAATATTCCTATGGATATTGGTTTGGGTGTATGGGCTTTAACAGCAATTCTAGGCCCTATTCCAATGCTCATTGCTGCCGGATGGTACGGCTTTTTAAAATAGGAGGACCTCATGCTTATCAATCGTGAACAACAACGCGTTATTGATGAAGTTGAACAGAATATCCTCTTGTTAGCGTCCGCTGGGACGGGAAAAACGAATACACTTGCTTATCGAGTGGCTCACCTCATCGAGGACGGCTATGCGAAGGCGGAGAATATCTTGTGCATGACCTTTACGAACAAGGCGGCAAATGAGATGAAAGACCGCATTCAATCGCTCGTAGGCAGTCCTGCAAAGGCTGTGGAGGTTAGTACATTCCACAGCTTTTGCTTTTTCGTACTCCAACAAGAGGGGAAGCGCAATGAAACCTTGTATACGGATGTAACTATCTTTGATGAAGAGGATTGCAAGGAATTATCTGAACCGTATCGTCCAGGTAAGTTGCGAGAAATGTCCTTTGCCAACATCATCGGCATGGTAAAAGAATATCGCTCCTTATATGGGTTCTATTCTGATGATCTCGTAGGCGATTATAAACGAACGATTGACCGTTTGCAGAAGGAACAACGTGCCGCAATTGAGCAGCAGTTTTCTAGCTTTGGCAATGTGCTCTACAGTGAACTTCATGACTTCTTGAATCATGGGCACGAGTGGATTGCCGCCTATGATGAAAGCTTAGCCTCTGTACATGGTCTAGATTTTACGGACCTTATCTGTGGTGTTCATCGCCTATTTCAGGATCCTGTAGTTCGGGAGCGCTGGCGTAGCCGTTATAGCTATATCTCTGTAGATGAAATGCAAGACACGGGTGTACTAGAGTACAAGGTTCTAGAAATGCTGTGGGAAGGTAATCACGTCCTATTATGTGGGGACTATTTCCAAACTATATACGAATGGCGTGGGTCTGATCCATTCCGTTTGCTCAAGCAGTTTGATGCGGACTTTAAGCCTTTAAAAATTATTTTCTATGAAAACTACCGCTCTAACTGGACGCTCTTTACGATGGCTTTCAAAACATTGCAGAATATGTTCCCTGATCTGGTAGGCTCTATATATACTGAATTGCCTCGCGCCAATAGTGAAAGAAAGGGCAAACCTGTTCTCATAAAAGGCTGTAAAAATAGCTATCTTGAAGGTAGATATATCTATGAAGCTATCTGTGCCTTGCCAAAGGATGCTAATATTGGCGTTTTAGTACGGGATAATAAAAAGGCACAACGGCTGAGTGACTCCTTTGAACGCCTCAACAATGAAAAACCTGAAGAGGAACGCCGTCACTTTATGATTATTGATGAGTTTAAATTCTTTAGACGTCAAGAAATCAAGGACGTTATGGCTTACTTTAAACTGCTTATGAACCCGAATGACTCCGTCAGCGCTAAGCGCATTATAAAACGCTATGTTGCTGGCATCGGTGACGCTCGTATCGCCGCTATTGAAAGCCCTGAGACGCGTCAAGTGGGCTTAAAATTGACGGACTTTATGGATATGCCTATCTTTGAGGCAGAGCCTTATGCGAAGCTCGTCAGTGGTTTAGAAATCATGAGGTCGTGGTGTATGACGTAGAAAGTACTGGTACCGATACGTCCCAGGATCGTATCATTCAAATTGCGGCCATCCGCATCGATGAAAATGGGCAGGTCCTAGAAACCTTTGAACGCTTTATCAACCCTGGCGTACCTGTGGGACAATCCGAAGAGGTGCACGGCTTCTCCGATGCGTATTTACAGGAGCACGGCGAAGAGCCAGCTATAGTTCTACAAGCCTTTAAGGAATTCTCCAAGAATGCCATTATCGTAGGCCACAATGTAAATTATGACGTGACAATCTTTACTAATGAATTGGCACGCCATAATTTAGGTAATCCAGAATTCAAGGCTATCTACGATACACTCGATATTTACCGTCGCTTCTATCCTAATTTGCCAAATCATAAACTAGGCTTCTTAGCATCAGAGTTTCCTATCAATCATGAGCCTACGCACAATGCGATGGACGATATATTGGCCACTGCACAGCTTTTAATTTATGCAGTGAAAGAAAATATCGTGCCTACAACGACTGGTCGTATGGTGGCAATCAATAAGTATAAGGCTGCTTTTACCAATATTGCGTCCCAAATGGCAACGTTACGTAGAAAGGCCTATACGGAATTGCCAACGAAGTTATTGGCCTATATTATGAATCAAATGGGTGTTCTAGAATACTATAAATCCCATGGGGAAGCAGCAAAGGTAGAGCATATACGGGATCTATATCGCATTATGGAAAAATTAGATGCTGCCTATGAAGGCCCGGCTGGGTTAGCTCGATTAAATCAAATCTTGCAGATGGCGGCCCTTACCGCAGGTGAGCCAGCTCAACAGGTACGCAACAAAGATCGAATTCCTATTATTACCATCCACCAAGCAAAGGGGAGCGAGTTTGACCATGTATTCCTAGCAGGCCTCAACGAAGGCACCTTCCCAAGCCCGCTTGCCATTGCAGAAGGGCGTGAAGATGAAGAAAAGCGCTTGTTCTATGTGGCCATAACGCGCCCTAAGCAAGAGTTGACTATTACCTTTGAACAAACCAATATACGTGGCCGAGCGGTTCAACCAAGCTCGCTACTGAACTATATGCCACGAGACAATGAACTCGTAGAAAGGAGATACTAATGGCGAGAAAAACACATCGTCCCGACGATATTTTGTGGACCGTAACTACCGCAGATATAGACGCTGCACGTAGTGAAAAACAGGATGTTACATTAGGCGAAGTATTAGACACAAAATATCCTCGTAAATCCTTAGTAAAGTTATTTGAGGAAAAACTAATCCACATCAACGGACATAAGGCGACGCCAAAGGATGTTATCTCCGAAGGTGACGAGATTTGGATTGCCATGGCGAAGGAAAAAATAGATCACGAACCAATTGAAATGAATCTACATATCTTATATGAAGATGATGATCTGCTCATTGTGGATAAGCCGGCTAGTGTGACAGTAAACTCCAAAGACCAAGTATCCCTTGCCAATGGTGTGGCTTACTACTTTAAAGAACATGGCATTAAGCGAAAGGTACGTTTCTTGAATCGCTTAGATAGAGATACAACGGGTTGTATTGTGATTGCTAAAAGTGGATTAGCCCAAAGTCTTTATCAACAGCAAATGGATGATAATACCTTTGAAAAGTGGTATATGGCTACTGTGGAAGGCATCGTAGAAGCTGATGAAGATTCCTTGGTATTCCCTATGGAACGCAGTGCTGATGGGATTCATTACGAAGTAAATCCTAAGGGAAAAGAGACTCGTACAGATTATTCCGTCCTATGTAGACATCAATCACAGCCTGTGGATAAGTCTGTGAATAAGTCCAAAAATTTTGTGGATATAGCATCAAAAAATGTGGATATAGAATTACAAAATGTGGATAAAAGTGGTCAAAATGTGTACAAATCTGTGTATAACTCCCAAGAATGTGGATATACAGAGGTTTTAGTCCGTTTGTACACAGGAAAAACACATCAAATTCGTGTGGCTTTCAGCCATATAGGTCACCCTCTCATAGGGGATATATTATATGGCGCACAACCAACAGGGCAGCCGTTCCAATTGCGTGCCCAAAAGGTTGTATTTACACACATGCGCACAGGCGAGCGTATTACGGTTACCGCATAATTACCTCTAATTACTTTTATACTTATCACTAGGTAAGTGTGAAGGAGTGCGTAATATATATTACGTATTAATAATTAGATAGCAGTTTGTTAACAATGGATCTACACTATAGATTGTGAAGTCACAATACATCAAATATTCTAATTGAGAAATGAGAATTATTGATAATTCAGTAAAATCAATGATTTTGTAGAAATTTTTTTAAAAAAAAATATAATGACAAATGATAATCAATAAGCTATAATAGGAATGTAAATAAATCGATAGGCTTCGATTTGTAGCTTAGTTAATTGAATGTAAGAGGTGTAGTTTAATATGATTTTGCAAGAAAATAGTGCAGCACGTAATCGGGGGATTACGCTTGCTAGTATAAAAGGTATTATAGGTAACGTCGTTCTCGTTATTTTTAAAATGATTGTAGGCCTTGCGTCTAACTCTATTGCCATCATCCTTGATGCGGTAAACAACTTAACAGATGTTTTGTCCTCTGTATTGACTATTGTTGGTACAAAATTAGCAGCTAAAGATGCCGATAAAGAGCATCCATTTGGTCACGGTCGTATAGAGTATATGACTACGATGGCTATTGCTTTCATCATCCTTGGTGCAGGTCTTGGCTCACTTAAGGAATCCATAGAAAAAATCATTCATCCAGAGGTATCTACCTTTGATATCCCAAGCTTGGCGATTATCGCCGTTGCTATCGTTGTGAAAGTAGTGATGGGCCGTTATATTAAGGCTCAAGGCGAGAAATACAAATCTGATGCGCTCGTAGCATCTGGTATAGATGCGCTCTTTGATGCGGTGATTACCTTTGCTACATTAGTATCTGCAGCTTTAGTATTCTTCTTTGACTTTGATATTCAAGGTTATGTAGGTGCGGTTATCTCTGTTTTAATTTTGAAAGCTGCTTATGACATTTTAAAAGAAATGTATAATCACTTGCTTGGGGTTCGTGCAGATGATAACTTAGTTCGTGAAATTAAAGAAACTATCGCTCAACATCCAAATGTGGGCGGTGTATATGATTTAGTGTTAAATAATTATGGTCCTGGTGAGACAATTGGATCGGTTCATATTACAGTGCCAGATACGATGACTATGGCAGATATTCATCCACTAACAAAAAGCATCGCCGTTCATCTTTATAAAAAATTTGGTATTGCTATGACCGTTGGCGTATATGCTGAAAACCAACCAAGTTTAGAAGTGCTTGAAGTAAGACAAGCTCTCGACCAAGTTGTAAGTCTATATACACATGTAGTACAAGTACATGCATTCTACGTACAAGAAGAAAAGAAAGTTATCTACTATGATATTATCTTTGACTTTGACGAAGAAGATCCGCAGGGTACATTAGAAAAAATTAAAGCAGAAATGCAAAAACGCTGCCCTGAATATACACAATTTGCTATTGTGGATACAGACTTTAGTAACTAATAGAATAAAAAGGCTTCAACCAATTTTGGACGAAATATTTCGGCGAGAGATGGTTGAAGCCTTTTCTTTTATTCGCTTAGAGATTTAGATATACTATACATAAGAGAGAGGTGGTTCTATGTTGCGATGGATAAAGAAACATTATATTGTAAGTTTTATTATTTTTCTTATTCTTGTTTTGTGTGCCTTGCACCTTAATGGTACGAGAAATGAGGAGCGAATTTTACCCAAACAAGGACTAATTATAGAGAAGGATATTACAGTTGATATTAAACGTAATCCTACAGCAGAATTAAAGATTCTGAATGCAGCTAATTATTCTGAATCGTATACTCGATGTGTTACCTATCTTAAAAACAATATAACTGTTATATTGTTGATTATATGATTGTTAATGAAGAACTATATCTACTGGGATGCTCTAATGATACGATTCCTGATATGAAATTGCATCCACTTTTAATATTTAAGATTACTGACACATCCTTAGTTTCTAATGTTATTGGTTATGATTTAGATAAATTTTCTGCTTCCTTAGATTATGTAGATGGAAAAAAATTATAGCCTCTAATCGTGATGGAAAAATATATTATAGATACAAATTTATCTGCATCTAAAAATAGTCAATACCGATCGAGGCTCTGTTCGACAAGAGAAAAAGAATAAACATGGTATTCAAAAAAAGATAAAAGTAATATCAGACTCTTTAATTCCTAGAGATTTATACATGAATGGTAAGGTAGGAGATACCTATTTGCTTACTGTTAGTCCTCTTATCTACGCGAAGCCTAACATGAATTTACCATTTGAATTTTTTTAAAAAAGCTGAACAGTATTATGGTATACCTGTATATGAAAAATATGATGGTATTCTGGAATACTAATACTGATGAGATGGAGTTTTATAACGATCTTAAATCTATTACATCTTTTAATATTAAATATATGGATATGAGTTATAATATTGCAAGATTTGAACATTGGAATCAAATAATTAAGAATAATGGTCCTGAAAAATAAGATAGGCTTGATATTAAATAGCCTAATGCGTATAATGTGTTGTGTAAAATATAATTTGTTTTAGGGAGTCCTATCTAAGGAGAGATATAATGAAGAAATTTGCTCTTACAACATTAGCTGTAATGGCAGCTGTTGGTGTATTGGCAGTTCAGCCTGCAGATGCAAAAAAGGTACAACAAGACCCAGTGGTATCACCTATCGAAATGCCTATGAATGATGAAATTCAACAGGTAAACGGTGTATCCAAAGCCACTAATAAAGAAACACAACGTTTGTCTAATAAATTAGCAGACGCTACTAAAGCTATGGTTAAAAAGAACTGGAAAACTATTTATGTTAAAGCAGTGCCTACGGGAGATAAGGCAGCTGTACGTTTCTATTATGTAGATACTAGAGGCCAAGTACATAATGGTCAAGTGATTAGAAATACAGGTTTATCTAAAGGTAAATACATGACTGGTTCTTTGCGTCAAGCTGAAGCTTTACAAGAACTAGTTAACCATTTAGAGCGTACTGGTCAAGAGGTGCCGTCCTCTATCGATATCATCATTACGCAAGGTGGATATCGAAGTAAAACGATCTTTAACTACGATGAAGATACAAGCAATCTTCCGGAGTATCAACAACAATATGAACAACAAAACTTCCCTACTATGAAGTAAAAGAAGAGCCCGTGCTATGCACGGGCTCTTTGTTATGTTACGTAGACATCTTTTATTAACTTATGTAATCGCCTTTTATTAGATTACGTAGTCATCGGAGTCGTCTTTTTTAGGTTTTTTGTAAATTTCTTTTACGCCAGCCATCTCGATCAGTTCTTCTCCAAGAGCATCTTCATCGTCTGTGTTAAGCATGGAGTAGAAGGCCCAAAGGATAACGAACCAAATTGGTGTGAACAAGAGGGCGATTCGCGTGTCTTCGTTTAGCGCTAGAATAGCTAGAACGAAAACGAAGAAGCCGAGAATCACGTAATTCATTACTGGATATAGTGGCATTTTGAATTTAGATTGTGCCGCTAACTCAGGGTTTTTCTTGCGATATTTGAGGTGACAAATAACCATCATGGCCCAAATAAAGATGAAGCAGAAGGTAGAGATAGATGTAATCATAACGAATACTGCTTCAGGCATTACGTAGTTAAGTACAACTGTAATCAATAATACGGCTGCAGAGAAAATCGTTGCTTGGTACGGTACGCTACTGTGCGTTAAGCGACGCATCGAGCTAGGTGCGTGACCGCGTTTAGCAAGGGCATAAATCATACGGCCTGTACTAAAGATACCAGAGTTTGTAGCAGACGCAGCAGAGGTGAGTACCACGAAGTTTACAATGCCTGCAGCGGCTGCGATACCAACAGCGGTAAATACGGCTACAAATGGGCTAGCAGATGGGTTAACGGCCGTCCAAGGGTAAATGCTCATGATGATGGCCAAAGAGCCCACATAGAATAAAATAATACGCAATGGAATGTTGTTGATGGCCATAGGAATAACCTTTTCAGGATCTTCCGTTTCGCCTGCTGTCAAACCTACGAGCTCGATGCCTGTGAAAGCAAATACAACCATTTGGAATGATAAGATAAAGCCCATCGTTCCGTTCGGGAACCATCCTCCATAATTCCACATATTACTAAAGGCGGCGACACCCGCATCAGTAGTGAAGCTCGTGAAAATCATGATGATGCCGATAATAATGAGGGAGATAATGGCAATTACCTTAATCAAGGCAAACCAGAACTCCATTTCGCCGAAATATTTTACAGCTGTTAAATTCATTAATAGTAAGGCGACAAGGACAATCAAGGCCGGAATCCATTGGGGTAGCCACGGTATCCAGTACTGCATATAGAGGCCTACGGCCGTCAAGTCTGCCATGGCTAGTGACAGCCAACAGAACCAGTATGTCCATCCTGTGATAAAGGCAGCTCGATCACCTAAATAATCCTCCACGAAGTCGATAAAGGAGTGGTGATTCAAATTGGATAATAACAATTCGCCTAATGCTCTCATGATGAAGAAGCAGATAATACCTGTAATAAGGTAGGCGAAAATAATGGATGGACCGGCCAAGTGAATGGCTCGACCGGAGCCTAAGAATAAGCCTGTACCAATAGCACCGCCGATGGCGAGCAGCTGTACGTGCCGGTTCTTAAGTCCCCGTTTTAACTGATGTGTATCAGACATAGTAAAGACCTCTTTTCTACAAACTATCTACAAATATAAAAAGCCATGGATAACCATAGCCTCTATAATCTATAGAATCTATAAAACTATTTTCTTATAATACAGTATCTATTGTAAAAAAGTCAAATGTATTTATACAGTGGACATATAGAAAAAAATAGTATTATTAATATACGAATAAAAGAGAAATTATTCATATTTTTAAGAGAATACTTAGCCTTAAAAAGGTTTCTAAAATTTGCTATAATAATACATAGATTATATTTTACCTAAAACGGTGGAGGCTATTATGAGACGACAAGATCGCATGGTTACCAATATAGATGAAATTAAAGGTATTTTAAGTAGCACTCGTATCATTCATCTAGGTCTGATGGATGGTGATTACCCTTACGTGGTGCCCTTACATTTTGGATATGAATTTATAGATGAGGTACTTTATATCTATGTACATGGACATTATGAGGGGAAGAAGTTTAGTTTGATTCAAGCGAATCCACATGTATTTATTGAAATTGATGGTAGCGATGAAGCCCTCGTTTCAGGTGGAGATATACCATGTAAATATAGCTCGGTATACTCTAGTGTGATGGGTCGTGGAGAGGCTACCTATTTAGAGGCTATTGATGAAAAGTCTCATGGCTTACAAGTATTGATGAAATATCAGACAGGTCGTGAGTTTACTTTTACAGAAGCCATGGTAAACTCTGTAGGAGTAGTTCGAATTAAAGTTGTTGACTATTCGGCTAAAAGACGAAGACAACTTGAACAAGATGCTATTATGCCGCCATTAACTAAATAATGATACAACAATCCTATTGAACTCTATTATGATATAGCGTTCAGTAGGATTTTTTTGCAAAAAATATAATATAGCTCTCTTATTAGGAGAACTTACTTACAGGATAGATTTTATAAAGGTTTTATGAAGTAGCACGAGCAACAGAATAATAATGGGATTTCTGATATATATAAAGAAATATATCATTATATAAAGCGTATAATCGCTTAATGAGGAGAGAATATGAAAAAATTAATATGTAAATCCATTTTAGCTGCTATAGCTGTTGGTTTAGTATCTATAAGCTATGTATCCGCAGATACTGTTGATCAGTCTGTATCGATTAATCATTCTGAGGCCGCATCTAAGTCTAACAATGTTACGCCAAACATGAATAATGCTTCTCTAATTATACAAATACCAAGAATGCAATTAGTAGGCTGGCCTATAATGACTCAAGACAGTGCTCGTAACTTTAAGGGGATAGCAGAGGTTACTCAGAAATTACCGTATGAGGCTGAGGCACCTAGTTATATACCTTATGGATATCAGCTTTATACAGCACGTCTTGATCGAAATGATGTGCTAGAGGTTGTATATTACAAAAGAAATGCACCTATCTATCAGGCTGGGGAAAAATTTATTACTAATGTTATGGCCTATCGAATGGGCTATTCCGTGGATACCGTAAGAGATACAGCGTATATTCCTGCAGAGTATAAGGACTATGAATGGTCTGAACAAGGTGAATCTGGCAAGGTGTATTATACAGGTAAGCCAGGAGTACAATTGATCCGTAGCATTACGTGGACGGAAGGTGGCATGGCATACTCCTTATTCTTCTTAGAACCTGTGAAAGCAGTTGATGCTGAATTCTATAAGGAACATGTGGTACCTGTAAAAAATATAGATAGCTCACGTTATGAATTATTAGGAAACTATCCGGTTACGAAGATTTCAAACAAAACAATTGATGAATATAATAAAGAACGAATGATTCCTTAGCAGATAAACTGATGTTATACAAATTGTATCTAGAACAATATATTGTGTAATAGCGGTAGAATTTGTAATCGCTTATAAAGAGGAAAAAATATGAGAAAAACAATGTATATGTCGGTTTTAGCTGTTATTGCTGCTGGGTTATTATCTGTAGGAATGGCAATAGCAGAAACGGTAGATACTCCTGATACTATAGATCAGGCTGGATCCACTAAAACACTTAAGCTAGGACATAACTTTAAAAATGTTGAGCCTAGAATGGATACCCTACAGTGGCACTTTCATGATTGGCCTATAGAGAATACACAAAAGGCTCATACTTTTAAGGGACAACTAAAAGAGGCAGTTCAGAAGCTTCCATATGAAGTTAAGGCACCTAGTTATATCCCTTATGGTTATGAAATCTATACAGTGCGGCAAGACAAAAATGATGTATTAGAGGTTGTATATTTTATAAAAAATTCCCCAACATATCGAGTTGGGAAGAGAAACTTTGGGAGTATTTTCGTTTATAGAATGGGCTATTCAGTGGAAGATGTAAAAGATGTACCGTATGTTCCTGCTGAGTATAAGGACTTTGAATGGTCTGAACAAGGTGAATCTGGCGAAGTCTTTTACACCGGGGATCCAGCAGCACAACTAATTCGCAGCATTACGTGGACAAAAGACGGTATGGCATATTCCTTATTGTTCTTAGAATCTGTGAAATCAGTTGATGCTGAATTCTATAAGGAGCATGTGGCGCCTGTAAAAAATAGATAGCTCACGTAGTGACTTACTTGGAATAAAGGGAAAACGTATGTAACCCACTTAAAGAGGAGAGAATATGAAGAAACTAATAACATCTGCTGTTTTATGTGCCGCGATGGCTACTGCAGTAAGTACGTTTGGTGTACAGCCAGTTAGTGCTACATACCCGTTAATAGATAAAAATGGTAATACTGTTCCTGTTGAACGAGATGTAGATAATAAAGAGCTCATCGATGATAATAAAAAACTCGCTGATCGTTATCGTTGGTATGATCAAGTTGATGATTATGATTTAGTTGAAACTAATATTGAGAGTACCGCGCAGGAATTTGGCTATCCTATACAAGTTCCATCTTATATGCCTAAAGATTATGCAGTACGTGATGTAAAAGCCAAGGACCATGACGTATTAGAAATCGTTTATACAGAAACGGGCCGTGATGGAGAATTTGGTCCGAAGCTAACCTTCTCAAATACAGATATTGTATATCGTATGGGGTGGGCTATTGATACAGTGGTAACACCTATATTAGAAAAGACAAATTATAAAGCTAAGGATGCAGTTAGCTTTATTACCCCTAATGGAATTTCTGTATATACGTTAGGTTCTAGAAAAGACTCTATTCAAATTGCTTACTGGGAAAAAGATAATAAAGTTCATATGCTTTACTTTGCTTCTTCAAGAAACCAAAGCTTTGTAAGCAAAATTGTAGACTCTGTAGGTCCTTTGAGTAACGTAGCCGTTGATGATAATCGACTACGTGGTGACCGCAATGATGAGCAACATATTAAAGAACCTGTTAAACAAAAGGTTGAAATAGATTGGCCTCCTTATGAAACGATTGGGTTGCCATTGCGTACACATACGAATTCTGTGTGGCCTATACTTACCAGCAAAACCATCGGTCTACCTAGCGGTGTAATCAATGCATCTCATAAGATGTCCTATGACGTATCTGTACCAAGTTATTTACCGTTTGGCTATACATACTATGCTACACATTTTTATGACAATGATGTATTAGAAACTGTATATTGGAAGCAAGGTGAAGAGTATCAAGAGCGCAGCGGTCGTTGGGTAACTCATACTATGGTCTTCCGCATGAGCTACTCTATGGACACCGTATGGCCTGAAGAATATATCCCATGGGAGTATCATGACGTACAGTGGAGCGACTCTACTCCAATAGGGGAGGTTCACTATACAGGGGGATGTAGATAAGGGCTTAGTACGCAGTGTTACGTGGTACAAGGATAATATGGCGTATTTCTTGTTCTTCCAAGTGCCTGTAAAAGCATCTGAAGCAGACTTTTATAGAGATCATGTAGTACCATTAAAAGATATCGATCCAAGTCGTACAGACTTAATTGGTGTAAAAACAATTCGTTAAACTAAACAGTAATAAGACTGTATAGTACAGTTTTGATATCAAAGAGTATTAGCAGTTAATAAAAACTGTACATAATAAAAAGATAGTACATAATAAAAAGAACCTATCTCCTAGATATATTACTAATATCTTTGGAGATAGGTTCTTTTAGTATATGTAATTTACATACAATTAGTTCTCAGCGTATTAGTGATTATAGCAATCAAATGTTACTTTCATTAATAGCTTGATTATGAGTATACGTTAATTAGAAGAATACGTAACGGATGATAACGAGTACCGCCAATACGTACATAATCCAGTTAACCTCTTTGGCACGACCAGAAATGATCTTGAGTAGAGGGTATGCAACGAGACCTGCAGAGATACCGTTAGCGATGCTATATGTGAAAGGCATCAAAACGATAACAAGGTATGCCGGGAAGCCTTCTGTCCAATCATCGAAGTCGATATTTCTGATAGCACCTAACATGAGGGCACCAACGATGATAAGAACAGGAGATGTTGCTGCGTTTGGCACCAAGGATACGATTGGTGCTAAGAACAAGCAAATTAAGAATAATACGCCTGTTGTGACAGCCGTTAAGCCTGTACGGCCACCAGCACCTACACCTGCTGCACTTTCAACAAAGGCAGTAATCGTAGAAGTACCAAGCAACGCACCAGCACTAACGCCGATAGCATCGACAGTCATCGCTTTACCAAGACCTGGGAATTTACCAGATTTAGGATCTGCAATTTTCGCCTCTGTAGCAGTACCAATCAAAGTACCCATGGAGTCGAACAATTCTACGAAGGTGAAGGAGAAGATAATCGTGATTAAGCCCATATGGAGCGCACCAGGAATATCTAATTGAAGGAATGCTGCTTTAGAGAAATCAGGAACTGCTAATACAGTGAAGTTCTCAGGCATTGTGGAAAGGCCAGTAGCGTAGGAAAGAATTGTTGTTACTGCCACACCAATCAAGAGAGAACCTTGAATTTTACGAGCTATCAATAGAGCTGTAAAGATGAGGCTGAATAGTGCTAACAATGTTTCGCCACTGTGCAAATTACCAAGCGTTAAGAGCGATTCGGACGCAGGGGGCACTAAATTACCGTGAGTTTGCACAACTTGACCTAAGGAGTTTGGAGACAAACTAATGGAGATAGCCATCAAGCCGGACAATTTTAAGCCGATGATAGCGATGAAGAGGCCGATACCAACGGTAATGGCAACCTTCATAGAGGCGGGGATGCCTTCAACGATCATTTGTCGTATCGATGTAAGTGTTAATACGAGGAATACGAGACCTGAAATGAATACCGCACCTAATGCCGTTTGCCAAGTTACGCCCATACCGAGAACTACGGTAAAGGAATAAAAGGCTAAGAGACCAACCCCAGGAGCGAGAGCAATCGGATAGTTAACGAATAACCCCATGGAAATCGTTACGAGCCCAGCGCCTAAAGCTGTTGCGATGAGGACTGCATCTTTATCCATGCCTGCAAGACTAAGAATGTTTGGCGCCAAGAATAGGATGTACGCCATCGTGATAAACGTAGTAATACCAGCTAAAATTTCGGTTTTAACAGTTGTACCGCGTTCACTGAGTTGAAATAGTTTATCTAACATTAGATAACATCCTCCCATATGAAATTAAAAAAATACCCAAATAAAATATTTCGATATATGTATAGTGTATCATATTTCCCACCATTTTTTGTATGAATTTATGATATACTATAAATATATTATGAATGACTTAGAGGTTAACTTATGAAAATATCTACAAAAGGGCGTTATGCCTTACGGATATTGGCGGATATTGCAGAGCACGGGGTAGAAAAAAATGTACCAATTCGTGAGATTGCAGAACGCCAAGGATTTTCCGATAAATACTTAGAGGGGATTGTATCTCGCTTATCCTCCGCTGGCCTCGTTAAAAGTGGCCGTGGCAAATACGGTGGATATCGCTTGGTAAAGCTCCATCTGAATACAATGTATATGAAATTTTATATGCTGCAGAGGACTCTATTGCTCTCGTATCTTGCTTAGAAGATGATGTAGAACCATGTCCTATGTTTAACGATTGCTTGACTGCTCCGTTGTGGCAGTATTTGCAAGATGAATTCCGTCATGTAATGGAACGCGTTTCCTTGCAAGACGTAATGGATCACAAATTCCCAACGGAATAAATGATAGTCTAATCTAGAGGTTTCAGTATAAGCACTAGTATTATTAGTATTAGTACTAATTACCACCTATTGATATGGCTATCTGTCAGGTACTGTATGGAAAGAGTCGCGTTTCGTATGCGGCTCTTCTTTATATCTGTATTAATTTTTGCGTAAATAAGCTCGGTTACTTGATTAGTTTGATACCTTTGATGAGCTAAACAAGCTATATAAGCTATACGATATATGGGGAGGAGGTCAATATGAGTACAACTAAATATGATGCTCGAGGTGGCATGCGCAATGTATGGATTATTACGGCTAGTATGACTGTGCTTGCCATATGCTACACCATGATTATTCCTTTCTTACCGATCTATCTATTGGAATTAGGTGTACCAAAGGATGATGTAGCCCTTTGGTCTGGCCTTGTCTTTGGCATTACCTTCCTCATCGCCGGCATTATGGCGCCTATATGGGGTAAAATTGCGGATAACAAGGGCAAGAAACGGATGGCCTTACGAGCTGGCTTTGCGATTGCCGTTTCCTATATTCTCATTGGTATGGTTAGCAATGAGTATGAACTATTGCTAGGCCGTGCCTTTGTGGGCTTTGCCAATGGGTTTTATCCTGCAGCTATGACCATGGTGTCCCTCAGCGTCGATGAGAAACAGGTAGGCCGCGCTCTTGGTATTTTCCAAACGGGCTTAATTTTAGGCAATGTGGTTGGTCCATTTTTAGGTGGTGCTATTGAAAGTATCGTAGGCATGCGTCCTGTATTTTATGTGTCTGGTGTTGCTGTACTTATCGCTACCTTAGCGGTATTATTCTTTGTAAAAGAACCAAAATTACATACTGTAGGTGCTGATGAAAAAGAGCAAGCTGCTCACCCTACAAAATCTACATCCTTGCGTGAGGACTTTAAAGCAGTCCAACAACAGCCTGTGTTAGTACGGCTATTGTGGATTTTCTTCTTTATGCAATGTGTCATTATGATGCTACAGCCTATTTTGGCTCTTTATGTAGGGGATATGCAAGGCACTATGGAAGGTGCCGCTATTATTTCTGGTACCATCCTCAGTATCGGTGGATTAGCAGGTTCTTTAACGACCAATATTTGGGTACGTATTGGAGAACGAAGAGGTTACTTTAAAACGATTTCCTACTGTATGTTAGGCAGTGGTGTTGTCCTCTTATTGCAAAGCTTACCTGTTGGTATTTGGTGGTTTGGCGTACTACAAGTAATCATTGGATCCTGTATTGTAGGCATTAATCCATCCTTGAGTGCTGCTGTCACACTGAACACAGATCCAAGCTTTAGAGGGCGCATGTTTGGTATGACAACGACGGCGCAACAATTTGGGTCTATGGTAGGTCCTGTATTTGCAAGTATAGTATCCACCTACATTGGTATATCCTATGTATTTAGCATTACCGGCTTGCTATTACTCTATATGGGCTTCCAAGCTCGAAGAATATCCGTACAACATGATTAACATTAAAAAGATACCTTACTTAACTATTACAGCAGTTGAGCAAGGTATCTTTTTTAGTATAACTAGTTTTGTAAGGTTTACATAATATGACCATATTTTATTAGTCCTAACGTTTTGGGTATAACAAAAAGTGATGTTAATCGTTAATCTAAGAATACTGTTTTAGTGCATAATAACAGGCTTTCATACGTTTTTTGTGAATAGCAATCCAATATAGGCTGATTGATTGCTTTTACAAAAATATTGGTATATAGTTAAGTTTAAGGTAAGTCATTTGTCTCACCGTGTGGGACGGAAAGGAGTTATTATGGTCCGTATCGGTCATACTGTACTCGGTGATAAGGGTACAAAAATATGCGTGCCTATTGTGGGCACAACCATGAAAGAAATTCTAGATGCTACTGCGGTTGCATGTAATACGCCGTGTCACGTTGTGGAGCTACGCATTGACTATTACGAGCGGGCCCACTCCATTGACTCTATTATTGAACTGTTAATGCTCATTAAGCCTCAGTTGAAAGGCCGTGCCTTGTTATTTACTTGGCGCACAAAAGGCGAGGGCGGTGAGAAGTCTATTTCTACCAAAGATTATTTCACAATGCTAGAGCGTCTTATTCCGACTGGATTAGTAGATGCTATCGATATTGAGTTATTCTTCGATCAAGATAGAATGCATAAAACGATAGAGTTTGCCAAAGTGCATGGTGTAACGATAGTTATGAGTAATCATGATTTCCATGGTACACCAAGCCACGAGGTTATTGTAAATCGTCTCATTCAAATGAAAAAATTCTTGGCCGATGTACCAAAGATGGCTGTTATGCCTCATACAACAGGGGATGTATTAACCCTCCTTGAGGCAACGGCTGAAGTTAAAGCCTTGTATCCGTCTGACCCTATTATCACGATGGCCATGGGGCCATTGGGGACTGTTACACGCGCAGCAGGTGCATTATTTGGTAATGCTATGACCTTTGCCTCTGCTGGTAAAGCATCGGCACCAGGTCAAATCGATGTACATGAACTAAAGCGCATCCTCGATACCCTCGACGTAGATGGCGTCTTCGATGAACAACAACATAAACGCATAAAAGTGCATTAAAAAAGTCGGCGAAAGCCGACTTTTTTTATATTCATACCTTGCGTTAGTACTTTTTTTAATTATTACTGTTTTATTTTTTTATAGAGTATAAGACAATATAATGTTTTGTGACCATTTTTTTCGAAAAATAATATATTTCATTATTAGTCTTATATATAGGATATCGTTCACTTCTTTTTCAGCAAGCTTACTAAATAAAACTTTATAGCTCATAAAAGAAGACCTTCTCTCTTTAGTTGCTCAAAAAGTTCTTCAGCTGAAATTAAGTTACCTTGTTCCATATCTATATATGCCATTTCCAGTAGCTGGTCGATTTCTTCGTCAGTAAGAAAGTCTGCATTCATAGAGTCACAAGCGATAGGCTTGTTTACTGACTTAGGAATTGCTTTTGAAAATTGTATTTGTTTGGAGATTAGTGTAATCAATAATGATATAGTTAATCCCATTTCTTTTAAGATAGCTGTTGTTAGTGTTTTGACTTTAGGGTTTATACGGATATTGAGTATACCTGTTTTATCAATTTTATCAAAGGATATTTCTATTTCGTTTGTTGTTGATGTTCCGTATGTATTTATAGTATCTGAGGCCTTTAATGTTGTTTGGGGTTGTTCATAGGTGCCGTTATTGTTGAGTGTACTTGGCGTTGGTGTTTTGTCTATAGGTGTTGTTGGTAAAGCAATGGCGAAAGGAATGCGACGTTCTTTTATAATTTGACGAAATAGTGCGTCTAGCATAGAGGTGTAGGATAGTCCCTGTGCCTTTAATATGCTAGATACTTCTTGTTTTAGCTCTTCGTTAATGCGGACCTGTAGGTTTACGGTTTTCATAATATCTCTCCTAACGTTCTTTCGGTTGTGACTGTTATGATATGAATACTGTATCGATTTTATATTAATAGTCGGGTAACTTTTTTTTGAATTTTTATTTGTAATTACATTGTAATTGCAAATGTGGATTTCTACAAATACATATAAAAACATAGAGAATATAAAAAAGCAGTAGTTATCTTAGGGATAAATACTGCTTTTAGTACTATATCTATGAAGTTAAGATATGAGTTTTAGTTTTATCTAGAAATACAGATGTAAATATAATTACTTATAAATCTGTTGAGGATCTTACCAATTCAGATATAGATGCTCTTACCGATGTATCTGTAAAGTATTTTACAAATATGATATATAAACTCTTACAATAAGTTTGCTTCAAAGTCTTCTAGGATTGCTGCTACTGTTTCTGGTGCATTGCGATTATGTTCTACGATGCATTGTGCAAAGCTTTCATACATTGGTGTACGGGTTTCTTCAAGTTCGCGTAAGCGCTCGATGCCGCCGCTAGAAAGGACACGACCGGAGGTAGATAGGTTTTCTACTGGTTGTGTTAATTGGTAAATGCGACCATTTTGGCGTAGGTGCGCGTAGTTTTTAGGCACTGTTACACAACCGCCGCCAGTGGAGATAACGAGGCCCGTTTCTGTACCGAATTTTGCAATCATTTCTGCTTCTTTTTCACGGAAGGCCGGTTCCCCTTGTTCCGTAATATATGTAGAAATATCTCCAATTTCTTTTTCTAGTTCTTGATCTACATCTATGCAAGTGCGGCCCATTTCTTCTCCAAGGGCTTTGCCAACAGTTGTTTTACCTACACCAGGCATACCGATGAGGATGATATTTTCCTTTTCACGGCGCATATCTCGTAAGATTTGTTCGATCTCCTTTGTACCAAAGCTTTCACCTTGGAAATGGTTAGCTGCCTCAACGCCTTGTGCCACGAGGAATGGCAGGCCATCACAGTGAGGAACATCCATCATTTCCGCTTGGAGCAGTAGAATCGTGCGGCGTGGATTGTAGATGAGGTCGATAACACCTTCTAGCTTGGAAAACTGCATAAGATCGATGAGGCTAGCCGGATTGTGAGGATACATACCGATAGGTGTACAGTTAATAATAATCTGCGCTGTTTCGTAGTAATTAGGGGCATCGTTGTAGAACGGAGCCGTTTTACGAGATAAATGCGTGATACTCTTAGCACCTAAGTCTTCAAGTGCTACGTGAACTGTAGCAGAGGAAGCACCATCGCCTAGAATGATACATTCCTTGCCAGATACATCGATACCAGCATGTCTTAGTGTAAATACAAAGCCATCATAGTCTGTATTAAAGCCATGCCATTTACCGTCTTTGCGGACCATCGTATTCACACAACCGATGCGTTCTGCACGAGGGTCAACCACATCACAAGCCTCAAGGGCATTTACCTTGTAAGGGAAGGTAATATTGATGCCTTGTAGTTCAGGATCATCAAAGAACTCTTGTAATTGGCTTGGTTCTCTTTCAAATAACTCGTAATTAGTATTTCCTAACACACTATGAATGTGAGGAGAAAAGCTATGGCCCAACGTACGGCCAAGTAAACCAAATTTCATAGGACCTCCTAGGTCAATATACATAGAATGGCTAATAGGCTGGTACCTATTAGCCATTGGGAGTTTTATAACTATATTCATTGTACTATATATGTCCATATAGGGACTAGTACGGATGAATATATTAGTTTTCAGGGTAATTACCGAGTAAGCGGAACTTATCTTGTGACGTATGAAGCTCTGCTAGAACAGATAATACCTTTGGATCTGCTAAGGATGCTTCTAAATCGAGGTAGAACAAGAACTCAAAGTTATGGCCTACGATAGGGCGAGACTCGAGTTTTGTAAGGTTTACGCCGATATTAGCAAACTTGGTGAGTAATGTACCAAGCCCTCCTGGAGCATGGCTTGCTGTGGTTACCACAGAGATTTTATTAGCCCCTGGGTATACATGAAAGTCCTTGCTAATGCAGATAAAACGCGTATAGTTGTTATCGCTATTTTGGATATTACGCATCAATGGAGACAAGTTGTACAAGTCTGCACATTGAGGTGCTGCAATAGCTGCTACGCCTGGATCATCACTAGCTGCTACCATTTGTGCTGCACGAGCCGTGTTATCGAAGGAACGTAATTCTACACCTTCTAATGTATCTAGGAAGTGACTGCATTGGCCCAACGCCTGAGGATGAGAGATAATAGTATGAATATCTTCAAGTTCGTGCCCTTTTTCACGAGTAAATCGTGAGAAATCCAAAGGCGAGTACCGCGTACGATATAGCATTTGCGCTCTTCTAAGAGGTCATATACTTCTTTTACAGAACCATTAGAGCTATTTTCGATAGGTAATACACCAAATTGACATTCGCCGGATTCTACCGCATCAAATACAGCACGGAAACCCGTTACGTAGTGAATTTGGCTGAGGGGCAATAATTTATCACACGCCATTTGAGCATTACTACCGAATACACCAGCACAAGCTACGCTGCCGCGTTGCGGTGGCAAGGTAGGAGACTGCTCAATGGCTTTTTTCATTTTTACTGTAAACTCATTATCTTGGAATAATTGTTCAGACTGATAGGTACGGCTCAAGCTAAATAATGCTTCAAAGAAACGGCGCGCATATAAATCGAGGTCCGGGCCTGCATCTCTCGTTACTTTGTCGAGAATATCACGTTCTCGTTTGGCATCATAAATGGCCTTATTCATTTCTTTCTTTGCTGCCGCAACGTCCTTGGAGAGTTCCATGCGCTCTTTGAAGAGGGCGAGCATTTGGTCGTTTATGTCGTTAATCTTAACGCGTACTTCATCTAAGTTCATGGTCAATATCTCCTAAGAAATCAAGAATGACGAGGGCTGTAACGGCTTCGATAACAGGAACTGCACGAAGCGCTACGCATGGGTCGTGACGACCTTTAATGGTGAGCAATGTGTCCTCTTTTTGTGAAAGTGACACAGAATGTTGTTCTTTATAAATCGATGGTGTTGGCTTGATACCTACTTGCATTACGAGGGGCAAGCCGTTAGTTATACCGCCTTGAATACCACCGCTATTATTAGTTGTGGTTGTAATCTTGTCACCATTCATGGTGAAAGCATCGTTTACTTCGGATCCTAGGCGAGAGCATATATCAAAGCCACCGCCAAAGGATATGCCTTTAATGGCTGGTACGCCAAAGATAACGCGAGCTAATCGGTTTTCAATGCCATCAAAGTTTGGATTGCCTAACCCAATTGGTAGACCTGTAGCTACGACTTCAACGATACCACCGGTGGAGTCGCCGTCTTTTTTTAGTTGCATTACAAGTTTTTCTACTTCACTGCGTTTATCTGCATCGAGCATAGCAATTGGTTCTGTCGCGATGTTACCAAGTGCTTTCATATCTGGGTGAACCATATTGATAGGAGCATCTTGGATAGTACCAACCTGTTTCAAATGGCCGTGAATTTCAATGCCTTTTTCGCGTAATAGTTGGATTGCAATGCCACCGGCTACGCATAGAGGTGCTGTGAGGCGTGCCGAGAAGTGGCCTCCGCCTCGCATATCTACCTTGTCACCGTAGCGCATACGAGCTGTAAAGTCCGCATGAGATGGGCGAGGAATGTCGCGAAGGTTATTGTAATCGCTAGAGTGCTGCGATGTATTGCGAATCATAAATGCCAGTGGAGAGCCACTGAGCATGCCGTCCACCATACCTGCTAAAAATTCAGGCACATCGGCTTCCTTACGTTGCGTTTGTAATTGATTTTGACCTGGCGCACGGCGTTTCAAGAAGGCGCTTAGTTCATCAATATCGATGGTGTGTCCACAAGGTAGGCCTTCTACGATACCGCCAATGGCATAGCCGTGAGAGGCGCCAAAGGTAGATACTTGTATGGTTTTACCGAAATTAGATGCCATTATATTAACTCCTACTACATAGTACTTATGACTATTATTGTTATGTATCAGATTACACCAGTTAAGATTAGAAATCTATACCGGTTGTGCATTACCACCTAGTAAGTTCCAGTCCTCAAAGAAGTCTGGATAGGATTTTGTGATAGCTTCGCTATCTTTTAGTGTTACAGGATTTTCACTGATGAGAGCCATCAATGTACCTGCCATAACGAGGCGATGGTCATTGACGCAATCACCTTGTCCCCCTTTAAGTATACCATTACCGATGATATATAGGTCATCACCATCTTCGCGCACCGTACCGCCCAAGTCTCTTACGAGATTTGCAACGGCTACGAGACGATCAGATTCTTTCAAACGTAGGCGAGCACCCTTAACAAAGGAGCTTTCCCCAGAAATAGAGCAAGCAAGGGCGGCCATAACAGGTAACATATCCGGCATTTGCTCAAGGTCGGCGTGAATTGGTGTGTTAGCGCGACCAGACACGGTAATATTCATGTCGTCCCATGTAATAGTGCATCCTGCAGATTCGATAACTTGCATGATGCGACGGTCCGCTTGTACAGAATTTTTGTTCATTCCTGTAATCGTAATTGGTTTGCCCGTCATAGCGGCAGCGACCATCCAAATCGCTGTATTAGACCAATCGCCTTCGATTTGGTAATTATCACGACCTATGAAGGACGCACCAAATGGTACAGTGAAAGCCTCATGGATATTTGTGTCTGATAAAGTGTGTTCTACTTCGACACCAAAATCTCGCATTGTTTCAGTAGTTAGTGTTACATAATCGCTAGATTGTAGTGGCGTAGTAGAGGTAATAGTAGATAAGCCGATTTGAGGGGCTGCCAACAATAAACCAGAGAAGAATTGACTACTTACATCGCCTACCATGGAGAAATTGCCCCCTTGAAGACGACTGTCATAGTAAAGGGTGGTTTATCTTGGGAGAATGTTACGCCATGTGCTTTCATTTCGCTTAGCATAGGTTCGAGAGGACGATCTGGTAAACGACCTTTCGCATCTACATCTACATCATTACAGATGGATGCTGCTACAGGTAATAAAAGGCGCAACGTAGTGCCTGATTCGTGAGGTACTACATTGCCCTTTGCAGGAGCGGAGCCAGGAGTAACGGTAACAACTTTATTTTCATACACAACGTGTGCACCTAAGCCTCGTAAGGAGTCCATAGTAGCATCGATGTCTTTAGAGGTGCGGCTCAGCAATATCGTAGATGGCGAGCTACCGAGAGCGGCACAAATCAGTGCGCGATGTGCATGAGCTTTTGCGGGGATGGACGCGATAGTCCCCGTAGGGATGGCGTTCGTTACAGAATGCATATAAATCTCCTTAATCTAAATAGGTTGCAAGCTCTTCGTGTGTTACTACCTTGAGTTCGCTGTGGCCATAGCTAGTAGGAACTACAATTTTAATGGTAGCTCCTTCGCTTTTTTTATCGTGTTTAGCAGCTGCTAAAATTTCTTCTTTTGTTATAGTCGTTGTGGTTGGCAAATCGTGTGCTTCGATGAGAGCCTTTAATTTTTCTAACGCCTCTGCATCTAATTCTCCATGTTTTACAGCACCTTGCGCCATGAGGATCATGCCAATTGCTACGGCATAACCATGGTGCACTTCAAAGTGGCTCGCCTTTTCGATGCCATGACCAAAGGTATGACCGAGGTTTAAGAGGGCACGCACACCAGATTCGCGCTCATCTTGCTCTACGATATCTGCTTTAGCTTGTACGCAGCGGGCAATTACGCCACTAACGCTACCGCGATGTTTAATTACTGGTCTATTCTCTAGTTGGGTTAAAAGACCTGGTACGTCGAGAAAACCGTATTTGATAATTTCCCCACAACCATTTTTCCATTCCATGTCGGGCAATGTATTTAGCGTAGTTGGATCGCAGAGAACAAGGATAGGTTGTTTGAAAGCGCCCCATAAGTTCTTACCTGCATCTAGATTAACTGCTGTTTTACCACCTACAGAGGAATCTACAGCGGCTAAAAGAGAGGTAGGAACCTGTACATAGTCTATACCTCGTAAGTATGTAGCTGCTGCAAAGCCTGCCATATCACCTACTACACCGCCCCCAAGGGCAATGAGCAGGTCTTTACGAGTTAATGATTGGGCCGCCATGTATTCTACTAAATCGATGAGTTGATGAGCATTTTTTGAGCTTTCACCAGCAGGGAATACATAATCACAAACAGTATAACCGGCATGTTCCATATTTGCTTTCACAGAGTCCAAATAGTGCGGTGCCACATTGCTATCGCTGACGATAATAACACGACAATTTGGTTTTAACGGTTTAATATAATCGGTGATGCGTTGTAAAGCGCCTTCCTCGATGACAACGTCATACGGTGTGGACGCGTTAATATGGATGCGAGTCATGACAGTTCCTTTCTTAAAAGAATAAGCTAGTATCTATTATAACGGATACTAGCTCATTTGTGTGGTATGTGAGATTATTTAGTACATTCTACCAATGCTTGGCGCAATGCGATAACTTCTTTCATAAGGCTAGTGAATTGGTCTGGACGTAATGCTTGAGGGCCATCGCATAATGCTTTGGATGGATCGTTGTGAACTTCGATCATAAGGCCGTCTGCACCGCCGCCTACAGATGCAAGAGAAAGTGGACGAACCATGCGGCTCATGCCTGCTGCGTGGCTAGGGTCCATGATGATTGGCAAGTGAGATAATTCATGCATCATAGGGATTGCTGTTACATCTAAGGTATTGCGAGTTTTAGTTTCGAATGTGCGGATACCACGTTCGCATAATACAACTTGTTCATTGCCTTCAGACATGATGTATTCCGCAGCCATCAACCATTCTTCGTATGTAGCAGACAAACCACGTTTTAAGAGAACTGGTTTGTTTAATTTACCTACTTCTTTTAAAAGTGTGAAGTTTTGCATGTTACGAGCACCGATTTGAAGCATATCTACGTTATCGAAGTATTGTAATTGGGAAATATCCATAACTTCAGAAACGATAGGAAGACCTGTTTCTTTTTTTGCAAGCTCTAATAATTCCAAACCTTCTGGGCCCATACCTTGGAAGGAGTATGGGGATGTACGAGGTTTGAAAGCGCCGCCACGAAGGATTGTAGCGCCTGCTTCTTTACAAGCTTTTGCGGTTTCAATTACCTGTTCAGGTGTTTCTACGGAGCAAGGGCCAGCCATTACTGCGAAGTGACCACCACCGATCAATACACCACCTACGTTGATTATAGAATCATCTGGATGGAATTTGCGGTTTGCTTTTTTGTATGGCTCTTGAATACGAGTTACTTTATCTACGAAATCAAGAGATTCAATTTGGCGAGCATCGAGGGATGCAGTGTCGCCGATAAGACCTAAAATATTGTAGCGCGTGCCTTCTACAGGATGAATAACGAACCCTTGCGCCTCTAATTCACTGCGTAAACGAGATACCTCTGTTTGTGCGGCATTTTGTTTCAATGTAATAATCATGATAATTCCTCCTTGTAACTACAGTGAATAGTAGGGCTTACCATACGGGATAGCATACAAAAAAGGGCCACCCGTAATCTAATACGGGTAGCCCTCTTACTATTCTAAGCAACTAATAATAACTAAATCTTAATTAGCGCACCACAAATAGTTCCTTACCCGTACGTTGGATAAAGAACCAATAAAAAGTATTGTTTTTGTAGCGAGGCTAATTTGGTTAGTCATCTTTGGTTGCTCCTTTTCTAAAAATGTTGGGTATAGTATAAACCCAAATGATAAGATTATGCAATACTTAAAAATTAAATTTCATAGAAGTTTTAAAAAAATAATGTGCTTAATAAATTATTTGGAATGTAGATATAATAAGGCTTTTTGTATAAAAATGATTTTTGCTATTCATGACTAAATTGTAGTATAATAAGTTTATAAAGAGAGCCAATCAACGTGTCGGTAGCGTTAGGCTCATCTAAAATTTGGGTAAAAATGATGCGCCTAACGTGTTAGAGGTCTAGCCACCTCATTACGTTAGGCGTTTTCATTACCTTACTTAACTAAGGCAATGATAGTAACTATGGATAACAAAAATAATTTTACACAAATAGCGATATATGAGTAGCAGTGGAGGCGATATGGTGATTCAAATTTTAGATCATATTACTGATGAAATAAAACAAATACGTATCGATGTGTTTATGAAGGAACAGGGTTTTGAAGACGAGTTCGATGAAATAGATGAAATAGCAAAATTTGTCCTTTTATCTATCGATGGCAAGCCAGCAGGTACATGTCGCTATTTCCCAAGCAACGAAGAAGGTGATGCCCATATTGGCCGTATGGCGGTGCGTAAGTTGTATCGTGGACAACATCTAGGTACTAAGATTATGATAGCCGCAGAAAACGGCATTCGCCGCGATGGATTTAAGACCTGCTCCTTATCAGCGCAAGTACAGGCAAAACCATTTTACGAGTCTTTTGGCTATAAAGCAGAAGGGGAAGAATACCTTGATGAAGGCTGTCCTCATATCTTGATGCGGAAGGTTTTATAAGCCATTGAATTGCGTTGTATAATAAGAATTAGCGGATATATGTATTGTATATGGTGTTTAATAAGAAAATTAATATATTTTTGGTTGTGAGGTGAAAATTCATGAAATTAGCAGAAGCATTACAAGAGCGAGCTGATTTGAATTATAAAATTAGCGATTTAGAGCTTCGTTTGACTCAAAATAGTTTAGTGCAAGAAGGGGAAGTACCGAATGAGAACCCTGAAGAGCTTTTAGAAAGCATTAGATCAATGTGTAACTAGACTTCAAAAGTTAATTGCAGATATTAATTTAACAAATTGCAAAACTATTGTAGAAGGCCGCTCTATTACTGAAATTATTGCGGAAAAAGATAGTGCTGCATTGCGTCTAAGTGCTTATCGGACATTGGCGTCTAGCGCAGGTAGTATCAATTTCCGTGCTAGAGGGTCTGAAATCAAATTAATACCGACCGTCAATGTTAAAGATATCCAAAAAGAAGCTGACAATATAGCAAAACAAGTTCGTTTATTAGACAATTTATTGCAGTCTGCTAACTGGACCACTGAATTGATTGAAAGCTAATATCTATATAGTTGGTAGTTTGATACAGGGTGGACACAAAACTTTTGCTTTTACCAAGCGTTTTATGAATACATTCATGGGGCGAATGAAAATCTACAGTGTAGGCCTATTTGCGCACAAATGTATTGATACAATTTACAATGTATTACCACGTGTCAACTGTAAAAACGAGGGTGGCGTTGGGGACTATTTCTAAATATAAACGATAAAAAGATACCCAATCCAAAGATCTGGATTGGGTATCTTTTTTCTTATTATTCTAATTTATCGAAATCAAATACCGCTACCTTTGATTATAGGTACGTTAGCAGCATGATATATTTAATTTTTTGATAAGAATATTAATTTTACTTTTACTTAGTGAATTATGTTATAATATAATTAAATAATAATCATTATTTAATTATATAGAATTTCTTAAGTAAGGAGATTTCATAATGACAGCAGAACAAAAAGCAGCTACGGCAGCAACAAGTTCTACCGCAGCTAAACCAACACCTGAACAAGGTACCGAATGGATAATTTGCCGTGTATGCGGATATATTGAGGAAGCTAAGTACAGGGATCAACCTTGTCCAACATGTGGTTTCCCTCCAACAGTTTGGATGGATTACAAACCACGTCGCATTAATCCAACACGCGAAAAATTGCTAGATCTTCATTTACATCCAATTGCGGTACATTTCCCGATCGCAGCAACAGCAGCTTCTTTCTTAGTATCTGTTATTGCATTGTTGATTCCATCTATTGCAAATATATTATTCCCTGCCATTACATTAGTAGCAATGATTTTACCACTCCTCGTTATTATTGGTGGTATCTCTGGCTATATCGGTAGTATATTACGTTACAAAACAGGAACATCTAAGATTCCAAAAGCGAAAATTTACTTAACAATTATTTACTTCATCTTGTCCTGTGTACAAGCCTATATTGCTATTGCTGATGGCGTAAATGCAGATAACGCATGGATTATGATTATTTTAGGTATCGTAGCTTCTGTCTTTGCTGCTAAACTTGGTAAAATGGGTTCCTACCTATTTGCAGGTCGATTCAGCCCATATACAGCTGGCTAACCGTTATTAACTGAATAACCTTCATAATGAAAAAAGTGATTCTCCCACCGTGAGAATCACTTTTTCTTTTATCTATTTTTGTTATTATTCTAAATCATCGAAAATCAAATGCTGCTGCTTTTTGTATAGTTTGTAACTTTTTGCTTCGAAGAAAGTCAGTTTTTTTGTGCTATTCAAGTTGGAGAAGCTTTCAATCCATTCCATTGGATTGTCCTTGATTTCAGGATATAGATGAGGCAAAGCCGATTGCTTCTAAAGCGGATATTTGGCAAGGTATTTGATGTAGCGTTCAATAAGAACGTTGTTAAGACCGAGATTTTTATCATCAGTGATGTATTGACCCCAAGCGATTTCATTTTCTGCACCTTGGCGAATCATGTCAGTGATTTTCGCTTCCAGTTCAGGCGTGAACAAGTCAGGGCGTTCACGGCGTAACTCGCGGATGATGTTTTGGAACAATACAAGATGAGTTACTTCGTCGCGGTTGATGTATTTGAAAATAGTGGATGTAGCTGTCATTTTACCTTGGCGTGCCAATGTGTAGAAGAAGCTAAAACCAGAGTAGAAGTAGATACCTTCTAAGATATAGTTGGCGATGATTGTATGAATAAGGTTTTGCTTCGCTAGGATCGTCGCTGAAACGTTGGTATGCATCAGCGATGAAGCGGTTACGAGCAAGCAATGTCTTATCTGTACGCCATTCGTCATAGATTTTGTCACGTGTAATAGGGATTTGTTACAGTGTCCAAAATGTAGGAATAACTTTGAGCGTGAATTTCTTCTTGGAATGCTTGGATATTCAATAAAGATGCCACTTCAGATGCTGTAATATAACGGCTCAAGTTAGGCAAGTTTTCAGATTGAATAGAATCAAGGAAGTTCAAGAATGCAATAATTTTGTCGAATGCACGGCGTTCGTAATCTGTTAAGTATGGGAATTGCTTAACGTCTTCGTTCAAGGAAATCTCTTCAGGAATCCAGAAGTTGTTGAGCATTGTACGGTACATTTGGTTCGCCCAGTCGTACTTGATACGGTTCCATTCGCGAAGGTTTGTGGTGTTGCCACCAATCATAGATTGCGTGCCACGTTCACCATGTTCGTTGAAAATCAGTTTTTTATCCATAGTGGGACTCCTTTATACAACGATGCGACCTATACTGCTAGAGGTCGTCATCAGATTTATAAACACATCTCGTATTAGGAGGAGCAGCTAGTGCATTCATCCATTTCAAGGGATTGGTTACGGATGTAGTAGATTGTTTTGATACCTTGTTTGTAGGCCTCAACGTAAAGGTCTAGAATTTCTTTTCGCTTTCATTTGAGGTGTGATATACAAGTTGAAAGATTGTGCTTGGTCAATATGACGTTGACGTACGCCACAAGCTTTGATGGACCATTGTTGGTCGATTGTATGCGCCTCTTTGTAGAGCCAGAATGTTTTGTTGTTCAAATCTGGTGCAGTTTTTGGTGTGAAAGAACCTTTCTTCTCTTCGATGAAGAATTTTTTGAAGATAGGGTCGATACCAGCTGTAGTATTTGCAATGTTGGAAGTAGAACCTGTAGGCGCTACGGCCATCAAGTAACCATTGCGGATGCCGTATTTTGCAACGTCTGCAGCCAATTGTTTCCAACGATCGGATGTGTAGCCACGACGCGTGAAGTATGCACCAGTTTCCCATTCGGAACCTTTGAATGCAGGGTATGCACCTTTTTCTTTAGCCAATTCCATGGAAGCTTTGATGGAATAGTACGCGATGTTTTCGAACAATTTATCTGCTACTTCAATGTGCTCATCAGATTCCCATTGGATATCGTGGTTTACAAGGTAATGGTGGTAACCAGAAGTACCAAGACCAATAGCACGGTATTTATCAGAAGTCATGCGAGATTCTGGAACTGGTGCTTGGTTGATAGAAATAACATTGTCTAACATGCGGATTTGAAGAGCGATATTTTCTTCCAATTCTTCGTCAGAAATACGGCCAAGGCTGATGGAGTTCAAGTTACATGTAACCATGTCGCCTGTATTTGTTTTTGTAGTGATAGTGCCGTCTTCGTTGATGATTTCTTCAGCAAGGTTTGTGAAGCCAACGTTTTGTGCGATTTCGTGGCACAAGTTGGATGCGTAAATCATACCTGCATGTTTGTTAGGGTTTGCAGCGTTTACAGTGTCGCGGAAGAAGATGAATGGTGTACCAGTTTCAACAGCAGAGCGCATGATTTTTTTCATCATGTCTAGTGCTGGCACTTCGATGCCGTGTAAGTTCGGATCTTGTTCACATTCAAGGTAACGTTTTGTGAACTCTTTGTTATCGTCTGTGTCGTAGAAGTCCTCTAGAGCATAGCCTTTTACAGCCAAGATTTCATGAGGGTCGAAGAGGGTGAAGTTTTCACGGCCGATCATGCGTTCCATGAAGATGTTTGGAACAGAGATAGCAGGGAAGATATCGTGTGCTTTACGACGGTCGTCACCATTGTTTGTACGAAGTTCTACGAATTCGTAGAAGTCTTTGTGCCAAATATCGAGTGTTACTGTGGCGCCGCCTTTACGTTTACCCAATTGGTCTACTGCAACAGCTGTATCGTTGTATAAACGGATCCAAGGAATAACGCCACCAGAGGAGTTTTTGAAACCGCGGATATCGGAGTTCAATGCGCGAACTTTACCAAGGTAGATACCAAGAGCGCCACCGTGTTTAGATACGCGGGAGAACTTTGCTGTTTACGTCGTAAATGGACCATAAGTTATCATCTACACCAGAGATAAAGCAAGAGGACAACTGATGGAATGGTGTACCTGCATTTGCCAATGTAGGTGTAGCTGTTGTCATTTTTAACTGGCTCATCAAATCGTAGAATTTCTTAGCGTATTCTACTTTGTTTTCGCCCTCTACCAATGCCAAGTGCATTGCTATAGCCATGAAGCGTTCTTGTGGCAATTCAAAGATTTCTTTGTTGAAGCCTTTTACCAAGTAACGGTCAGCCAATAATTTAAGACCTTCATAGTTGAAGAGGTAGTCGCGCTTAGGTTTGATGTAATCGCCTAACTCTTGCAATTCATCAGCTGTATATTCTGTAACGAAGAAGTCAGCGTATTTTTTCTCTTCTACAAGCATATGTACAAGATTTGGGAAGTTGCCATAACCGAATGCTTTATAACGACGAGTGATAGCTGCTTCTTTATAGAGATCGAACAAGAAGAGGCGAGCTGCAACAAACTGCCAATCTTGGTTCATTTTATTAACTTGGTTGCCGAAACCGTCGTCTTTTTAGAGATAACCTTTTTCGATAGCAGTTTGTACTAAACGTTTTTTTGAATTTCTTTAGTTGTCATGCCATCAACGAATTGTAACTTCGCATCCATTTCCAATTCTAGTGGATCACAAGAATCTAACCCCAAACATGCGAAGGCAATCATGCGTTTCGTTTTTCTCAACGGATAGAGTTCGAAAATGGCCATCCCGTTTCTTGATCATAATCTCCATTACTGGTTCCCCTTAGTCATATAAAAAGTCATAAAACTGTTAATCTAATCATATATAAGATTAGACGTGAAAAAAGTATAAAATATCTTTAAAGTTAAGTTCTAATCAGAAAAAAATAAGAAAACTACTATATATGGTAGTTTTCCTATTTAGCTTATACATTATGTAATGATTATAGCGAAAAAAATCTATATATTCAATATTGACTTTTTTAAATTTATCAATGTGGTTAGATTAAATTTATCGATGTAGTTTGTGATTAATTTTATCGATGTAGTTTGTGATTAATTTTATTATAGATAGATACTATATGATTTATAATAAATATAGTTTTACAATAGGAGGTTAGACTATGAAATCTATCGTTATATATTCGTCCCTTACGGGAAATACAAAACAAGTGGCAGAGATCATTGCCAGAGTATTGCCAGCGGACACACCATGTGTATCTATGACAGAATTACCCTCAGATATATCATCCTACGATCTGGTGTTTGCAGGATTTTGGGTGGATAAAGGGACAGCTAATAAAGAGGCTCGTGATGTACTAGGCACATTACATAACCCTCACATTGCTCTGTTTGCCACGGCTGGTCGTTCCACCTCAAATGGCACATGCAAAGGAAAGTTTAATCAATGCAGCAAACTGTTTACCAGATGGCGTAGAGCCTGTAGGAACCTTCATCTGCCAAGGTAAGGTAGATCCCTAAGGTTATCGAAATGATGTACAAGATGTTCCCGAAAGGGCATAGCCACGGTCAATCTGCTGATCGCGATGCACGTCACAAACAAGCTGCAGTACACCCAAATGAAGACGATTTTAAAGCGGCCCAAGACTTTGCCCAACATATTCTAGTCAAGTTAGATCGATGAATAAAAGCAGTACCCTTCTGGGGTACTGCTTTTGTCATATTATATATGATGTTGTAATTATTACTATATTGTATTATATGCTTAATTATAAAGTACATTAAATTTAAGTTTACGTGTATCGAATTGGTTTATGAAGTACGACGTAATCAATAGCTTATATCCATTGCCTTCTATAATGACAGGATCGATAGCTGTTTTATCGACTGTAAGGAACTTATCATAAATATGATGCACCTCTGTTACTCCATTTGGTAGAGATACCTCTAAATCAAGGCCTTTGTTGAGGAACTTTGAAGGAGATGGAGTCGAAGTTGGCAGATTCTACTTGGTATTCCTTAAGGTCTCTTTCGTAGACTATTAATTCGATGTTTTCAATGTATTTATCGTAGCCTGCAATAGAGATAACCTTTGGTGCAGACAAAGCATCAAAATTGATATACTCGATGCGTCTGCCGTTTATTGGGTTTGTATCTGGCAGTTTTAAATCATCTACAGGGTACATATGGTGTGCCGTAGTCCGTGAAGTTAGGGTCAAAGGTAGCAGCTATTGGTAGGCTTGCATGCCATTCTCCATCAACTTTAGTATAGGTCACAAATTCACGATACGTTGTATAGCCTATGAATGGTGTCAAGAGAACAGCACCTAAGGCAAGAGCCATAACTGTTGTGTGTACAGAAGGTTTTAAACCTTTCACAAGAGAATAAATATTGTGTACTAAGAAGATTAGATTGAATGCACTCACGTAAATCGTATTGAGCCAGAGAACTGGTTCATTAATCACACGTTTACCGATAAGAACTAAGCACAGTGTAGTTAGTGTAATGAACAAGAAGCATAGGATTTGCTGTGTTCTGCTACTTTCACTAGATCTAAAGCTAGCCAAGTAGAATAGGTAGAAAATGGCTACATACGGATAGTAGGTGTAGAAGAAACGCGTATCCTCTCGAAGCCCTAACAGGATCAAGACTAAATAGATGTTAGCTAGAATACCTGTAATAATGGACGCCTTGGGCAAGATAATGCCGAACACAACGGTAAAGAATTTACTTGGTTCTGCGGGGCCCTCTGGATCTTCTTTGTAAGAACATACCATAGATAGACAAATGAATATATTAATGGATGCGAGTACCTTAAAAATGGTTTCTTCAAAGTTGAATGGTTGGTCCACGATGATGAAGAAGAACCATAAACTCATGATGATAACAATGTTATATAGCGTAGACGTAACAAGGGTGATGCCAATCCGTTTGATGCGGTTAATGATTTCACCGATGTAGTGTTCACCAGGCGATGTGAAATACAAGGCAATCATGGAGTATAGCCATAGGTACGATATATTTTCCGTAGCTAGTTCAATACCCCGCACATAGCCGTAGCTTTCGTGAATCATATAAAGACCAACGCTGATTCCGATACTTACTAAGGTATATAAAATGGAAAACTTTCGAGTCCTTGTTATATAGCTTTGTAATATAACGATAAAGAAATACAGTGAGTATAGCTTAATGTCGATTTCGGCAAACCAATCTTGTTCAATATACAACGGTGTACATGAAAATATGGCAATTAATGCCAGTAATATAGGCGACTGCGTTGCTAGGTCCCGCAGCGAAGACCATACATGTTTAATGGCAAATTTCATAGATGTCTCTCCCTCTATAAATAAAAATACCCCCTCTTATTATTAGTATACCTGTTTTCTGGTGAAAGCCCTATGAGGTTTTACATGCTTGTAAATATCCTTTACAATAACACTAAGAACTAGTTTTCAAAGAAAAGAGGTTATCACATGGAATTCTCTTATTTTTTACCTGTAAATATCCAATTCGGTTGGAATAAAGTAGATAATGTTGCTGATTTTGCTGCACCATATGGCAAGAAAGCACTTATTGTAACTGGTCGTACTAGTGCCAAAAAATCTGGTTTATATGATCGGGTGGTAGCAAAGCTTGATGCAGCTCATATCGGTCATGTAGTGTTTGATCAAGTGGATGCCAATCCATTGACCACAACTGCCTTAGACGGCGCTGCGTTAGCTAAATCTGAAAGCTGCGATATGGTTATTGCCATCGGCGGTGGGTCCATTATGGATTGTGCAAAGGGCATTGCTTTTATGGCTGTGAATGACGGCGACATTAATGATTATATCTTTAACCGTAAAACGAGTGATAATGCGTTACCGCTTATTGTGATTCCAACCACTTGTGGCACAGGTTCTGAAGGTAATGGCTTTGGTGTCCTCACGAACCCTGAAACAGGGGATAAGAAATCTTTACGCTGTAATGCCATCGTGCCTAAGGTATCTATCGTGGACCCTGCTGTAATGGGGACTATGCCTCCTCATGTGTTGGCATCTGTTGGTTTCGATGCATTGTGCCATAACATCGAGGCGTACACATCTAAAACGGCGCAACCTTTCACCGATGCACTAGCTCATTATGCAGTAATATTACTAGCACAATATCTTGTACCTCTATATAAACATGTGAAAGCGATTGCGAATGGTCAAGAAGCTGTACTTAACAAAAAACAATTAACAAAAGCATGGGAGTCCGTTACTTTGGCTAGCACTATTGGCGGTATGGTTATCAATACCGCAGGCGTCACACTTGGTCATGGTATGGAACACCCTGCTAGTGGCCTTAAAGATATTACCCATGGTGTTGGTCTTGCAGTTATTGAACCTGTTGTAGTGGAATACACATGGAGTGCTAACTCTGAAAAATTCAACTCATTGGCACGTATATTCAACCATGGTGATGGTTCTGAGCTGGGTGAAGCATTACGCCTAATCGTACATGACCTAGACCTTACTACAAACCTTACAGAATTAGGCTTTACGAAAAAAAGACATTCCATGGCTTGTGGATAATGTATACGTTGTAGCTACAGGGAATATTGCTAATACCGTGGCTGAAATAAATCGTAAAGATATAGAAGAGTTGTACAAAAAGATATTTTAAATGTTGAAGTTGTTATAAGTGTTGTAATAATAGGAGAGAGTTTTGTTCCAAGGATTTTATGGCCTATTAACGGTTATGCTATGCGTGTTGTTTGCAATTGTGGTAGTGCTATTTAATATAGCGCCTATTACATATATTGTTTTTAGTATAGCCATAGTGTTGAGTGTATTTTTACAATATAGGCGCTTTAAGAAACAGTCCATATCTGAAAAAAGGCACACTCAGTTGGCTTGGTGTTTGTATATTGCCTTTACCCTCAGCTTTTCTTGGTTAGTAAGCGATTGGTTTAGGTACGACTTAAAAACAAGTATTGAGCAATTTGATTCCTTCGAGTATAGTACCATGGATTGGACTCAAGGGTGGCCTAATAGTGGAGAGCTACCAGAGGGGTTAAAACGACCAGGAAAACTTCCCGACGGTATTTATAGAGCGTCTGCTTTTCGTAGTAGTTTAGCTTGGGCTAATGCATATCCAGAGAGATATACTGTACTTGAGGGGGACCCTGAAGTAATTGCACAATATGAGGCAATAGCAAAGCAAAATGCAGCCTATACAGCGCAAATTGATGCGGATGGTGTATTACGTGATTTAGATACGGGGGAGAAAAAGCGTTTTATATCTCATCCTATTAGCTATCGCTTTATAGAGAGCGTCGAGGAAGAACCTTTAAACTTACCACAACGGAACTTTATGGAGTGGTTACGCTTTGCTCCTCGAAAAGAAACAAAAACAGTGGTAAAGGACGCACATAATTCTACTCGAAATCATAGATTATATGTGTTTGTAGATGATGGGAATACCAAAAGACCTCATTTTGTAGAATTGCTAATTAGTAATGATGGGACACGGGCTGTGTTTTATCAATCTAAGTAATTTGAGTAGGTATTGTTGTGGAGAGCGTAAATGCAACAGTGTTTAATTTACTTGAAGAAATTGTTTTTTTCTGATCCTTATAGAAAGAGTATATGGTTCTTTATAACTCTTTGGATATTAACTTTTTTGGTTTCTCGGATGAGATATCATATTCTGGATTATACTATCTGATTTTGTTAGTAGCTACGATTGTATTGTTGTTTGAGAAATGTGAAATAATCGATAGTGAGAACGCTATACGAAAAAGATTTTTAACATATTTTTATGTAACCTTTTTTCTGTGTATGCTTCCTACATTAGCTGTTACCTTAGTGTTTTCTGCTGTAGGAATATCCCATTATGATATACAACGGTGGCACTCTACATGGCCTTCATCTAAGGCGGGGTATATTCCGTCTCCATTACAAGCACCTAAGTCTTTACCAGAGAGTTTGAAAGTGGTTTCTTCTGCTGAGATAATAGGATTGGGTGGAAATTATAGTTGCTTGGTATTAGATGGTGATGAATCTACGATTTCAAGGTATGAGGAAACTGTTAAATCTAATGCTTGGTATACGTTTATAAATGGCAGGGACAAGGATACTACAGTTGAAGTACTTAATTCGTTTACATATCCAAAAGATAAAAATGTATTGGTTAGTGACATAGACAATTATTATGAGATTATCACTATTCAACGACAAAACTGGAAATTATTTCCCTGGTTAATTGATGGCAGCCAGAGTGTCGGTGATGATCCTAATGAAGATTTTTATTATAGTACTCGAGTATCAGCTGAGAAATATGTAGTATATGTTGCTTACCATAACTTTGATCATGACCAGCCAAGAGTGATTTACTTTATGTTTAATCCGGAACGAACGCGAATGATTACTGTAGATATAGATATGTATCATTAGAGTTGGGCAGAGTTTGTATATAAAATTTGGAACAATCCTTATTCGTAATGCAAAATGCAGGTATTGAATTGACTAGAGGCACAATGATTGCTTGGTTATTCATTGCTGTTCTTGCTGCTATTGGTAATGCTGGCGTTCCAGTGGGTTGTTACTACTTAACATTGTCCTTGATGAGCTCCATCGGTGCACCAATCGGTTTGCTCGGTATCATCTTGCCAATCTATACGATTATTGACATGATCGAAACTGCTGAAAACGTGTGGTCTGATGCATCCGTATGCGCTATGGTTGACCATGACCTTCAAGGTACACTAGATGACTCTAGTGGCGACGATATGCCACAATTCCAAGGTGCTTAATTTCACTGGTTTAAGATAATTAACAAAAGATATATCTATGTCCTAATATAGTTCAAATAAAAGGTTATCCTCTAATGGGATAACCTTTTTTGATGCCTATAATATATTAAAGCTAACAAACCTCATATCATTAGATATGAGGTTTGTGTTATACTTTCATATAGAATAATATCGAATTATTAGAAGGCTAGTTGGCCTATTCTGTGCAGACTAGAGATTAGAATGAAAGATAAGTCAGTATTACCAATTGAGGAACAATTAAATAGATTTCTTCAACCGAAATGCCTTATCCCTGGTGGACTAGGCTTGTGGGAAATATATTTCCGTAAGATTTGTACAGCTTGGGGCGAAATTAGTGGTGAAATTCGACCTCAACATATCATATTTTCCGCCGATAATGGTTGTAATATGGAAGGCTATGTAGGTTATAACTATGAGGTAACGCAAAAGCAGTCGCGTAATATGCTCTTGGGGCGTTCGTCGGCCACACAGTTTTGTAACTTTAACAACATTCCTTATGAAGTTGTGGATGTAGGAATTGCCTCAGATGATGGCATCGGAGTGGATCGCAAGGTCGCAAAGGGGACAAAGAATATTTTAAACCACCCTGCTATGACTGAGGATGAATTTAATAGTGCCTTTCAAGCTGGCTATGAACGAGTTGAACATTATGTAAAGCAAGGGATAAATCTTTTTTCCTTTGGTGAAATGGGACTCGGTAATACGACGACTTCTGCCTGTGTGTTGTCGGCCTTAACTGGAGCAGATTCCACTGAAACGGTAGGTCCTGGTTCTTGGCCTAATAAACCAGATTTGATGAAGCGTAAAATTGATTTTGTGCGTGCTGTATTAGATAAGCATAAGGCTAGTATTGTTTCTGACAGTGAAGCTGAAAGAGTTCGTAAAATTGTAGCCCATGTAGGGGGCTTTGATATTGCAGCTATTCTTGGGGCTATGCTCGCTTGTGTTGAGTTTAAAAAGCCCTTTGTCATTGATGGCTTTATTACAGCTGTAGCAGCAGCTTGTGCAGTACATATGAATGATCGTGTTAAGGATTATGCATTGCCATCTCATAACTCTCGAGAAAAAGGCACAGAGCTAGCTTTAGCAGAGGTAGATATTACACAAGACATGGTTCCTATTCAAGCCTACATGTCGATGGGGGAAGGCACGGGGGCCATATTGATGGTACAAATGCTCAAAACTACACAGCATATGTTTGTAAACGTAGGGACCTTTGCAGATTTGATGAAATTATAAGGAGGAAGAATGGAAATAAATAAATACTTTAATATACATTTTGAGCGCGCTGATGATGCAACTATTGCTAAAAGGTTGATAGGTGGGGCTAAGATCAAGGGACCTGCGTTGGTTATCCTGATCCTTTCCATATTTATCGCCTCTATTGGGTTGAATATGAATAGTACGGCAGTTGTTATTGGTGCTATGCTTATATCGCCGTTGATGGGACCTATTTTAGCAATTGGCTTTGGCTTCGCTACGCTTAATTTTACAGTTGCGAAGAGTGGTATTTTAAGATTGTCCGTACAGATTACGATTGCTGTTTTGGCATCTGCTTTATATTTTTATATTTCCCCCGTTCAGACGGCTACATCTGAACTATTAGCGCGTACAGAACCGAATATTTTTGATGTATTCATTGCTATATTTGGTGGGTTAGCTGGGATTATTGGGCAAACGCGTAAGACCTTAGATAATGTTATACCAGGGGTTGCGATTGCAACTGCACTTATGCCACCACTATGTACGGCAGGATATGGACTTGCTAGTGGAAATTGGACCTATTTCTTTGGTGCTAGCTATTTATTCTTTATAAATGCATTCTTCATCTTCTTTGCAGCTTTTATTGTTTTAAAAGGTGTATATAGTTTGCCATTCCATGAACAAGCCGAAGAGCGTATTCGTCGTAATCAGCTAATATTTCTTGTGATTGGTCTTATTATGGCTATACCAAGTATTTATGCAGGCTATGATATGACCATCAAGTATACTGAGTCAAATCATTTAGAGCAGTTTATTAAGAATGATATTAATCAAGATGGACGTCGACAAGTGATTGATTACTCATTGGATCGAAAGAATAAGCTAGTAGACATAGTAGCTATAGGCGTTCCTGTGACTTCAGAGGAGCAAGCCCAGTTGGATGACAAGTTACAGAAGGATGATTACTTGCAGCCTTATACATTACGATTTGTTACTAGCGTAGATGAGAAAAAATCTACTATAGATAAGACGAACTCGAATAAATCTTCAGAGAATCTTGAAAAATATAAAAACTTGAGTAATCTGTACCAGCCGACTTATGAATTAGTAAGTGAAACTATAAATACTATGAAAACGACAGATGCTGAAGCAAAGGTGTTATTCCCGTTTGTAAGCAAAGTGGAAGGCATGCCTTTAATAGATAATCTAGAACAGCCTAAAGCGAGTCGATATATGGTGATCATCCATACCACATCCGCTGTATCTGATGCAGATTTGAAACGAATAAAAGCTTGGTTAGAGGCTAAATTATCAGCACCTGTAACTATTTCTGTAGAGCAAAACAAAGTCAACTTTATAAGTTGATTTTTGATTTTGATTAGGTTATTTATTATATAAAGCGATATGTATAACGGTACTAAGTTTGATTGTACCTATTAGGTATATTACCTAGTAGTACGGGGAATCATCTTAGTACCGTTTTTATGTACTTGGCATAGCTAAATGTAATTACTCTTATCTTTGCTATAGATTAAAGTTATATTATTACATATATATAATCTATTGTACGAGTAGGAATTAAATTGATATACTTACTACATCGAAATTATTAAATAATCAAATGTAGATACAAGATAAGAAAAATAGATTTATTATAATGTCTACGAATGTTGTATACGTATGAGTCCTCGTCAGAGATGTAGGTTTTCATCGTAGATAGGAGGATTACATGAAAAAATGGTTAGCATTAGCAGCGACGGCCGTACTGGGCGCGTCCTTATTGATTAGTGGTTGTGGTTCTTCCACAAATAACGCAAGCTCCAGCGCTGCTGGTAGCTCTAAAGCAGAGGTATTGAAAGTAGCAGCAAACCCTGTACCTCATGCGGAAATTTTGAATCAAATTAAGCCTTTATTAGCTAAAGAAGGTGTAGACCTTCAAGTTGTTGAGTTTACAGATTACATCCAACCAAATATGGCATTGTCTAGTAAAGAAGTAGATGCAAACTTCTTCGCTAACGTACCTTACCAAAATAACTTCAATAAAGATCATGGTACAAACTTCGTAAGCTTTGCACCAGTTCACATTGAACCATTGGCTATCTACTCTCAAAAAATTAAAGATTTGAAAGACTTGCCAAATGGTGCAAAAGTAGCAATTCCATCTGATCCAACAAACAGTGCTCGTGCACTTCTCTTGTTGCAAAGTGCAGGTCTTGTAACTTTGAAAGATCCAACTGGTTTGACTAACACACCATTTGATGTGACTAGCAACCCTAAAAACATCCAAATTACTGAGTTAGAAGCAGCTCAAATTCCTCGTTCCATCCAAGATTTAGACGCAGCTGTAATCAATGCCAACTATGCATTACCAGCCGGCCTTAATCCTACAAAAGATGGCTTATTCGTAGAAAAAGCTGACTCTCCATATGCAAATCTTCTTTCCGTTAACCCTGGTGATGAAAACAAACCAGCTATCCAAAAATTAGCTAAAGCATTACAATCCCCAGAAGTTAAGAAATTCATTGAAGAACACTACAAAGGTGCAATTATTCCAGCGTTCTAATCGATTGATCGTTAATAACATATGTATCTGAAATACCTTCTCATGACAAACTCTATAGATACGAAAAAGGCGTACACCATCGGTGTTACGCCTTTTTAGTTTAAATTAATATGAAAACCCTTTGTTTTTTTAATTATTCTTTCTATAATTGATGCTGATTTTAATAATTCCTTTTTTTATTTTTTTAGTACTTTTTCAGATGATGTTGTGAATGTTAAAAAGCTAACGCTAAGGGCTGCGACTATTTTTTTCCATCTTCTCGGATTGGTAGTGCTATACAGCATGCATGATTAGTAATTTCTTCGTTTTCATAAGTAAAGCTATTATTATTATTATGAATATCATTATATAGATCATAGGAGATTTTATAGTTTGTGCTGTAAATGCTTTAAATGGATTAGGAAATAGTTCTTCTAGCTCATTTATACTTTTTATCTAATAATAAAGCTTTTACCGAGTGCTGTAGCATAAGCTGGTAATCTTTTTACCGACAGAAGAGATTAATTGGATTGGATTGGTAGTAGAGATTTTTTTAGTAAATACATAATTTCATTACCAGTTAGAATGCCTAAATGACAAGTTTCATTACATTCTGTAGATAATCGTTTCATCTGTTCTTGTATTAGATCTAAACTAGTATTAGTTGATTCATACATACTACTAATAAATAAAATCTCTTTTTCCCATAGTATAAAGTAATGTTTCTTCAGAAAATAAGAGATAATTTTTTTCACATAATGTTTTTTTAATATTGGCATTAATGTGCTTTTTTTGGACAATTTATTTTGCTTGATATTTGAGATAAACTAAGGCCAGACTGATTTTTCCGCAACAGTTTCAATTACTTCTATAACTCGTAGCGTTGGATTATGTAATTTCATATTCATATTATTGAGTATTCCTTTTGATAAATGATCTGCTTCTTAATATTTATAATATCTTTTTTTGCTTAAAATTTGAATAGATAACATTATCTGAGTACAGAATAAAAATTAAATAGTAGGGGGTCTATCAGACTAGATAGCATTTCAAATATAGTTAGTTTTTGAAGTGTTATTTTTTTATTCATAATTATCTGTTCGTATATACGAATAATATTGACATTTACGAACAATAGAGATACTATGAGATTAATAAAGATGATAAATTCTTAATGAATTATGTAAGTTTAATTATTTTAAGGAGACGTTAATATGAATGCAATTCATGTGAATAACTCTGATAATGTAGGAACAGCACTAACTACACTGAATAAAGGTGATAAAGCTTTAGGTGTAGTTATAAAAGAAAATGTTTCTAAAGGGCATAAATTTGCTACCGAAGATATTTTTAAAAGGGCAGCCAATTATAAAAATATGGTGCGCATATAGGCGTTGCAAATCGAAATATTAAATCTGGAGAATGGGTACATATTCACAATATAGATGGAGAAAGAGGTAGAGGTGATTTAGACTCAAAAAAACAAAAAGAAATTAGCCAAAATGGGAATAGAGATCATGTAGTACTAAATAATAAAAAAAATTATACTTTATCGGGATTTAGACGACCTGATGGTAGTTTTGGTTTAAGAAATCATGTTTTGATTATTCCAAGCGTACATTGTGCCAATAAAGTGGTTGAACGCATTGCAAATGAGATTAAATATGGTTCTGTTGCAATGAAACCTGATTCAAAAGTAGTTTTTTTTAATCATCAACATGGTTGTAGTGAATTAAGTTATGATGCGAGCCAAACTCAAGATGTATTAGTTGGTTCAGGTACAAATCCGAATGTTTATAGTGTATTAGTAGTCGGATTAGGTTGTGAAGTTGTTCAAGCTAAATCTATAGCAGAACAAATAAAAAAGTATACTCCTTATAAAAAGGTTGAATACTTTAATATACAAGAATGTGGTGGCGTTAATGAGAGTGTAAAAAAAGGTGTAACAATTGTAAAAAATATGTTAGATGAAGCTTTGCTCGTGGAAAGGAGTGAAGGTTGTCTTGCAGATATTGTATTAGGCACAGAGTGTGGAGGTAGTGATAGTTTTTCCGGACTGAGTGCTAATCCAAGTTTAGGTGCTGCTTCCGATATCGTTGTTGGCCATGGTGGAAAGGTTGTCTTGGCAGAAACTACTGAATTAATTGGAGCTGAACATATATTAGCAGAACGAGCTATTAATGCTGAAGTAAAAAAACAAATTTTAGATACTATAAAAGGATTCGAACAAACTGTTATTGATTCACATGCGGATATTAGGGGCGCCAATCCTAGCCCAGGAAATATCGAAGGTGGATTAAGTAGTATAGAAGAAAAATCTCTAGGTTGTATTTATAAGGCTGGGAATACATCTGTAAATTCAGTAATTGACTATGCAAAACCAATTGCTGCTACAGGCTTGACTTTCATGAATACACCGGGAAACGATATAGAACAATTAAGTGGTATGGCAGCTGGTGGTTGTAATATAGTCGTTTTTACTACAGGTAGAGGAACACCAACAGGAAGTCCAATAGTTCCGACAATAAAAGTATCTTCTAATACCGATACTTATATAAATATGAATGATTCAATTGACTTGGATGCCGGCGTTGTTGTTAGTGGACAAAAAACAATACAAGAAATGGGCGAAGAAATAATAGATTTTATTGTAGAGGTAGGAAATGGAAGAGAAACAAAAGCAGAAATAAATGAACAAAATGATTTTTCTATTTGGCGATTAGCAACAACAGTATAAATTTATTACATTAATTATCTTTAGGAGGTAAGTATCATGGATTTGCAATTAAAAAGGTAAAGTTGTTTTTAGTTACAGGTGGTGGCAGTGGTATTGGTAGTGGAATATCTCTTAGTTTAGCTGCAGAGGGAGCAATACCTGTTATTTTAGCAAGATCTCCTTTGACAAATGAATTTATAACTGAGATGGAGAAGATTACAGATAAATATGATTTCATTCAAATTGATTTAAATGAAGCAGATAAGATTAAATCAATTGTTGACTCCGTAGCAGAAAAATATGGTGGTATTTATGCTGTAGTTAATAATGCTGGTGCCAATGACAATAAATCCATCGAAGATACGACTTGGCAAGACTTTGAAAAGAGTTTACATGGAAATCTGACACATTACTATGAATTAGTCCGTTGTGCTTTACCATATTTAAAAGAAGCAAAAGGTTGTGTTTTGAATATAGGCTCTAAAACAGCGTTGACTGGACAAGGTAAAACTAGTGCTTACGCTGCAGCAAAAGGTGCTATTTTAGGTTTGACACGTGAATGGGCTGCAGCCTTTTTGCCTTATGGTGTTCGGAGTAATGCGATTGTTGTAAGTGAATGTTGGACACCATTATATGCAAACTGGATTAAGACTTTTGATAATCCAGAAGAAAGAAAAAAAGTTATTACTGATAAAATTCCATTTGAAAGACGTTTTACTACAATTGAAGAGATTGCAAATACTGCAGTTTTTGTAATTTCCTCCCTATCTTCACATACTACAGGTCAATGGATTTATGTTGATGGTGGTTATGTGCATTTGGATCGAGCATTGAGTTAAATGACTTGGCTACAGGAGGTGTATTATGGATACCGATAAAACTATAAAAGTAAGTGCTAGTAATATTAAATTAGCATTTTGGTTAGTTACTATTTTATTCTTCATGTGGGGTGTTAGTTATGGCTTAATTGATGTAATGAATAAAAACTTTCAAAATCAATTAGGCATTACAAAAGCAACTTCTGGTTTATTACAAGCTGCATATTTTGGAGGATACTTTGTAATAGCTACACCAGCTGCTTTAGTAGCAAGAAAATTTGGCTTTAAGGGTGGTATTATCATGGGGTTGGCACTCTATGCTATTGGGGCACTATTAATAATTCCGGCTAGTAATGCTCATAGTTTCAATATGTTCCTTGGCGCATTTTTCATTCTTGCTTGTGGACTAGGTAGCTTAGAAACAAATGCTAATCCTTATATCACAAAATTAGGTAGTGACAAGGATGCTGCATTCCGTATTAATATTGCACAGATTTTTAATGGTGTAGGTCAATTTTTAGGACCAATTATTGGTGGGGCATTATTTTTATCAGTCACTCATGGGGGTGATGTAGTTGATAATATGCGTAGCGTACAAATGGTATATGTTGGAATTGCTGCGATTATTATTATTATGTTATTACTTTTTGTTTTTAACAAATTACCAGAAGGTTCTGAGGTTTCTGGTTCTACAGAGTCATCAGTAGATAATGAAGTAAGTTATGCGAAACTTTTTAGTTACCGTCATTTTAGATTAGGTGCGTTATCTCAATTTTTATACGTTGCCGCACAGGTTGGTGCAGGTGCCTTTTTCATTAATTATAGTGTAGATCAGTGGTCAGAAGTAACTGATTCTCAAGCAGCATTCTTCTTTAGTATTGCTTTAGTTGCATTTATGGTTGGTCGTGTTGTTACCACTCCTTTATTAAAGAAGTTTAGACCAGGTTGTATCTTAGGTGTTTATTCTCTTATTAATGTATGCATTATGATATTACTAAATATCTTGACTGGTAGCGTTTCTGTATTCACGCTTATTGCATCTTTCTTCTTTATGTCAATTAGTTTTCCAACTATTTTTGCACTTTCTATCACAGATATACCAGATGCATTGGTTAAGACCGCCTCTAGTGTACTAATCATGACTATTGTTGGTGGTGCAATCATGCCATATTTTATGGGCTTAGTTGCAGATTATCATAATATTGAAACTTCGTTTTTATTATTAATACCATGTTTCTTATTTGTTGCTTGGTATGGATTTTTTGGGAGTTGCCCAAAAGTAATGAAACGAGACTAAATTACTTTATTGGATAATTAAATGTTTATCCTATTCGACGGATAGTCACGTTAAAGGAGATACATGATGCTTGAAATTGTAGATAGTCATTTTCACATTTGGGATTTAAATATATTAAATCTTCCTTGGCTAAATTCTTGCGCAGGGATTATAAAACGAAGCTTTTCAATGGATGATATTGCAAAGGATTATGGGCAGTATGATTTCAATTTTAAAGGTGGTGTGTATGTAGAGGTAGATTGTGATAACGCAATTCAAGAAGATGATTATATCTTTAAATTGAAAAGCCCATATATTCTAGCTCGTGTAATGAGAGCTAGACATTTATGTGAGCATATGCGATTACCAATCGGTATTGTTGGTGTAAGAGAACCACTTCATATAGATAGCTCTCCTCGAGGGAGATGTTTAGAACGAAGTTTTATTCAAGGTTTGGAAGTACTAGCTAAACAAGATTTATTATTTGAAAGTTGTAATCGAGTAGATGAATTAGAAGACTTATATAATTCGATTAAGCAAGTCCCAGAGGCTAAAGTAGTAATTAATCATTGTGGTAATGTGAGCACATTAGATGAAAGTTATAAAAAGGCAATGACAAAATTAGCATCACTGCCTAATGTATACTGTAAGATTTCAGGCTTCACTACGGATAATAAGTTATTTGTAAAAAAATCTTTTTAGACTTTATTTCTGGAACCTTTGATCACTCAAAAACTAATGTATGCATCTAACTATCCTGTAGTTAATTTATATTCATCTTTTGAGGATCATTTTAAATTGTGTGCGTGAGTATTTTAATGATGATCTAGATATCTTTAGTAAAAAAATGCTAAAAAAATTATATAAAAATTAATCGTCCACAACTTTTTTTGCATCGGTTATTAAACTACGTCCAGAAAAAAAGCAGAATATTATAAAAAAGTTACATGCGAATCCATTCTCGAGTGTTAATAAAATGATTAGAGAATGTGGTATTACTAAATATAAGATTTGGAATCGTGATGACTTACTATTTTCTGTAATGGAATATTGTGGTGATGATTTTTGAGTATGATATGGCAAAAAAATGGCACAAGATCCTGAAACAAATCGTTGGTGGAAAGAAACAGACCCATGCCAAAAAAACGTATTGATGGTGCATTAAAAAAAGTGAATGGTGGGCAGATATGGATTTAGTTTATGATTTAAATAAATAGAGGGGAGTATTATATATGAATAGCAAATATTTTTTTGTCCAATATTAACATCTTTTAATGATGATAGTACTATTAATTATGATGATATGCATTCATTGTATGATCATGTACTTGAAAATGGTATTGATGGAATTTTAGTAGGTGGAAGTGCAGGCGAATTTTATGCCTTAGATTATAATGAAGCTGAACAATTAATATCAGATGCAGTTCAATATATTAATCATCGCGGAATTGTAATAGCTGGTACAGGCCGTATGAATAGATTAGAAACTATAAATCTATCTAATTTTGCTCTAAAAAAAGGCGCTGATGCAGTTATTATTGTTGGACCATATTATAGTGCATGCAGCCAAGAGGATGTATACAATTATTTTGATGATATCTTAGGCCATATTTCTGGTAATGTTTATCTCTATAATTATCAAGATCGCACAGGATATGATATCTCTGTTAATACTGTATTGCGATTATTGGAAAAACATAAAAATTTAATTGGTATTAAAGATACACATCCAGTTTCTCGTCATAGTCAGAAATATATTAATGAAATTTTACCTCTATATCCAAGCTTTGCAGTATATACTGGTTATGACACTAACTGTGTTCCTGTAGTTATCTCCGGTGGTGCCGGATGTATTGGTGCGTTATCTAATGTATATCCTAAATTGTGTCATGATTTAGTTGTTGCTTTGAATGAAGGTAATTTTAATAAAATTGTAGAAATTCAGCAAAAGATTGACACATATGCTTTATTCTATGAAGCGTATACTCCGTTTAATCCACTCATGAAATGGGCTTTGCGTGAGATGGGATGCTCAATCAAAGAAAATTGTAGAGTTCCTATTTCAAAACTAACAAATTCTGTAAAATCTGATCTAGATATGGTTGCCAAAAGACTTTGGAGAAAATGATTCCTAGGAGATGATAATATGAGCAAACGTATAATTCTCAATGAAACTTCATATTTTGGAAAAGGTGCTATTAAAGAGATTATAAATGAACTTCAAGCACGACATTTTCAAAAGATTTTAGTCACGACTGATAAAGATCTTCTTGAATTCGGTGTTGCTACGAAGGTTACAGATTTGCTTCGTGATGCGGGCGTTAATTTCGAAATATATACAAATATTAAGCCAAACCCAACTATTGAAAATATTAAAAATGGTGTTGATGTATGTAAAAGATTCGGTGCTCAAGCTATTGTAGCTATTGGCGGAGGTAGTATCATTGATGCTAGTAAAGCTATTGGTATTATAATGACAAATCCAGAATTCTCTGATGTTAGGAGTCTAGAGGGTTTAGCTGAAACTAAAAATAAGTCATTACCTATTATTGCAGTTAGTACTACAGCGGGTACAGCTGCTGAAGTTACTATTAACTACGTTATTACTGATGTTGAGAAAAAGCGTAAATTTGTTTGTGTTGACCCACATGATATTCCTGTAGTTGCGATTGTTGATCCAGATATGTCTGCTTCTATGCCAAAAGGTCTTTGTGCATCAACAGGTATGGATGCCTTAGTTCATGCAATAGAAGGATATATTACTAAAGGCGCATGGGAATTAACCGATATGCTTCACATCAAAGCCATAGAATTAATTGCAAAGTCTTTGCGTAAATCTGTAGATGGTGATTATGACGCTAGGGAAGAAATGTCTTTGGCACAGTATATTGCAGGTATGGGGTTCTCTAATGTTGGATTAGGGATTGTGCATTCAATGGCTCATCCACTTAGTGCACTTTATGATGTTCCACATGGCAAAGCGTGTGCAATGATGTTGACTGCTGTATTAAAGTATAATGCTAGTGCTACCGGTAATAAGTATAAAGAGATTGCTAGAGCTTTTGGTGTTCAAAATCTAGAGCAAATGAGTAAAGCGGAAGCTGATAGTGCTGCTATTGCGGCAATTCAACAATTAGCTGATGATGTTAATATTCCTAAACATCTTAAGGATGTTGGTGTAAAAGAAGAAGATTTAGAATTTTTAGCTGAGTCAGCAATGGCGGATGCTTGTACACCAGGTAATCCAAAAGATCCAACACTAGAAGATATAATTAATATTTATAAGTCTATTATGTAGCATTTGTATTTTTTAGTTGTCTGCACTCCTCCTCTCAAATTTAGTATTTCTAAATAAAAATAGAGTGGTGAAATCCTTATTTAGGATCTCATCACTCTATTTTTTATTACATAGTGAAACAGCTAATATTAAGTATATTACATATCTATTGGCTTAGCATATTTCTTCCGATACGAATGTGGTGTTTCGGTGGTAGCTAGCTTGAATATTTTACAGAAGTAGCTTGTTCTGTTATAGCCTAATGTTTTGCTAATCTGATTAACTGTTAGTTGGGAATATACCAATAGTTTTTTTGCTTCTTGGATGCGCAATAGTGTTATATATTGAACTACTGAAAGTCCCGTATCATCTTTAAAAATCTTGGAGAAATAAGACTCACTTAAATGAATATGTTCAGAAATCCGCCTGAGTGACACTCGTTTGCTCAGGTTTTTTTCTATGTACAAGATAGCTTTTCTGATTTCAGGACGACTAATAGGCTGCTCAGACTCGACAAAGTCTGGTAATTGCTCATATGGTAGTTCTTCTGCTACTGAATCATTGAATGGGAAGAAATGCTCTACCAAGATCCGTAACACCTTTGTAGCACTGTAAATTTGTTCTGCTGTAAGAACTGGTAATGCCTGATATAGTGCACGAAGCTTAGTGTCTTCGTGCCAATCTGTCTGAGTAGGTAAAATCGGCTTGATTGTAGTATCCTCTGTTTTAGTTTGCCCTGCCATGATAAAGCCTAAAATAGCTCCCTCTTTCATAACGGGAACAGAGAAATCTATGAGTCCCATGTGACAACGATAAGGACACGATGATAGTTCTTTTGTAGCATCGAGTCCGCCATATAAATCACATTGATTACATCGCTTGGCATAAGCTGGATTACGCCTTACTACCTTACAGAAGGGGGAAAAGTTATATTCTTGAGATAACACTTTACCGCGATTATTGACGAAGATAGCCGCAATTTTTGTTATGTTTGTGAAATCTCGCATGATTTCGTTGATAAGTTTTGTATCTTCCCGAGTACAAATCATAGTGAAACCTCCAATCACAAATGTGCTAAGAGGTCTAGTAAGCTCACCGCTATAATCGCATTAATTGCTCTCTATTTTGTGGGCTTGCTCATAAACCTAAGAAAAGAAAAAAGTGATATACCACTTGAAATTCATATACTTATAACTCTGCGTTATTACTCATATATATTCTCCTATATATGTATGAGTATAACAGGATTAGTGGCATTTTTGTAATAGAAAAAAATCGCATTTTACGAATACACATAAAAAAAGTTGTATGACAGAATTTTTTTATAATAAAGGTAGAAAAACCCTTATATTACATATATTTGGAAAGGATTGAGCCCAATGGACAGTGATTGAATAGCGAGGCATGCTCTATAAAATTATATGGTGTACAGGGGATATTGCTGTATATATATGAAAAATAAATGAAACGATAAAAAGCGATATAAGGCGACTTAAAACAATAACAGGAGAATGGCATAACATACAGCAACATACATTCCTGTACAAAGATACTTTCATTACACGTATGGAGGGCATTATGGTGACAACATGTGGATTAACTGAATTTGTAGGGACTAGTAAAACTGGTGATACTATAGGTCTCGTAATTGCTAATGTAGATCAACAAGTATTAGATGCAATGCAATTGAAGAAAAAATATCGTTCTATCGGTATTTTAGGGGCTCGTACTGGTGCAGGTCCTCATATTATGGCAGCTGACGAAGCAGTAAAAGCGACAAATACTGAAATCGTTAGCATTGAATTACCTCGCGATACTAAAGGTGGCGCAGGTCACGGTTCTCTTATCATCTTTGGTGGTGATGATGTATCCGATGTTAAACGCGCTATTGAAGTGGCATTAGCCGAAGTGGAACGCACCTTTGGCGATGTATACGCAAACGATGCTGGTCATCTTGAATTACAATATACCGCACGCGCTAGCCATGCAGTAAATGCAGCATTTGGTGCTCCTGAAGGTAAAGCCTTTGGCCTTATTGTAGGTGCTCCAGCAGCTATTGGTGTAGTTATGGCCGATGTAGCTGTTAAATCTGCTAACGTAGATGTAATCGGTTATGCATCTCCTTCTGCAGGCACAAGCAATTCTAACGAAGTTATTTTACAGATTTCTGGTGATTCAGGGGCTGTACGACAAGCAGTTATCTCTGCTCGTGAAGTAGGTAAAAAATTGCTAGGTACGATGGGTGACGAACCAGTGAACGGAGCCCCTTCCTATATCTAATCTGAAAGGATGGTATGCCCTATGAAATCAAAACGTTTCGAAGTCTTAAGTCAACGTCCTGTCAATCAGGATGGTTATGTAAAGGAATGGGTAGAGGAAGGTTTTATAGCCATGGAATCTCCTCAAGATCCAAAGCCTAGCCTTAAAATCGAAGGTGGTCGCATCGTTGAACTCGATGGTAAACGCCGCGAAGACTTTGATCTTATCGATACATTTATTGCAAACTACGGTATTGTTCTCGATGGTGCTCAACAAGCGATGGCAATGGACTCAAAAGAGATTGCTAATATGATGCTTACACCATCAGTACCTCGTGAAGAAATCGTTAAGATTTGTAAATCTATTACTCCAGCGAAAATGTTGGAAGTTGTTTCTTCTATGAACGTTGTTGAAATGATGCAATGTATGCAAAAATGCGTGCTCGTCGTACAATGGCTAACCAAGCCCATGTAACGAACGTAAACGATAATCCAGTGCAAATCGCAGCCGATGCTGCGGAAGGTGCACTTCGTGGGTTTGCAGAAGAAGAAACAACAGTAGCCGTTGCTCGTTACGCACCACTTAATGCGATTAGCTTACTCGTAGGCTCTCAATGTGGTCGACCAGGTGTATTGACACAATGCTCCTTGGAAGAAGCGACAGAATTAGAACTTGGCATGCGTGGCTTCACAGCATATGCAGAAACAATTTCCGTATATGGTACAGAAGACGTATTTACCGATGGTGATGATACACCTTGGTCTAAAGGATTCCTCGCATCTGCTTATGCATCTCGTGGTCTTAAAATGCGCTTCACCTCTGGTACAGGTTCTGAAGTACAAATGGGCCAAGCAGAAGGTAAATCTATGTTGTACCTTGAAATCCGTTGCCTATACATCACAAAAGGCGCTGGCGTACAAGGTATCCAAAATGGTTCTGTAAGCTGTATTGGTATTCCAGCAGCTGTACCTTCTGGTATCCGCGCTGTATTAGCAGAAACCTTGTAGCAGCTATGCTCGACCTAGAATGTGCATCTAGTAATGACCAAACATTCAGTCATTCTGATTTGCGTAGAACCGCTCGTACATTGATGCAATTTGCACCTGGTACTGACTTCATTTGCTCTGGTTATAGCTCTACACCAAACTATGACAATATGTTTGCTGGTTCTAACTGGGATGCAGAAGACTATGATGACTGGACAGTTATCCAACGTGATCTAAAAGTAAATGGCGGTCTTATTCCTGCTCGTGAAGAAGAAGTAGTAGCGGTTCGTAATAAAGCGGCTCGTGCACTACAAGCTTTGTTCAAAGCATTAGGTTTGCCTCCGATTACAGATCAAGAGGTAGAGGCTGCTACCTATGCGAATGGCTCTAAAGATATGCCTCCTCGCGACAAGGTTGCAGATATTAAAGCGGCTCAAGATTTGTTGAACCGCGGTGTTACAGGCGTTGATTTTGTAAAAGGCTTAGCTAAAGAAGGTCATCCTGATGTAGCACAAAGTATTTTGAATCTATTAAAACAAAAAATCTCCGGCGATTACTTACAAACATCGGCCATCTTTGACCGTGATTTCAATGTTATCTCCGCGATTAACAATAGAAATGACTATCAAGGTGTTGGCACAGGTTATCGTGTGGAAGGTGAAGATTGGGAACGCATTAAAGATATTCCAAACGCCATTGATCCACGGGATATATAAGGAGGTGTCATGATGGCTGAAATTAACAGAGATGTATTACGTTCTATTATCCTAGACGTTTTACAAGAAATGGGTGGTGTTCATGAAGCACCACAATTCAAGGCTAGTGCTGGTAAAAGCACAACACCAAGTGCGGCTCCTAGACATGAAGATCCAACTGGTGACGATAGCTGGCTCCAAACTGGTGGTCCTGCACAACCTGGTACAAGCGCAGATGAAGTGGTTATTGCTGTTGGCCCTGCCTTTGGCCGTAGTCAACGACAAACTATCGTTGGTGTACCGCATCAAGAGGTAATTCGCCAATTAGTAGCTGGTATCGAAGAAGAAGGTTTAAAAGCTCGTGTAATTCGCGTATACCGTTCCTCTGACGTAGCGGCCGTAGCCGTTGAAGGCGATTCTATTTCTGGATCTGGTGTATGCATCGGTATTCAATCTAAAGGTACTACTTTGATTCACCAACGCGATTTACAACCACTTTCAAATTTGGAATTATTCCCTCAAGCACCTCTATTAACAGCTGAAACATACCGTGCCATCGGTAAAAATGCTGCTAAATATGCTAAGGGCGAATCCCCAACACCAGTACCAACATTGAACGATCAAATGGCTCGTCCAAAATACCAAGCATTATCTGCATTGCTTCATATTAAGGAAACTAAGCATGTAGTAAAAGGTAAGCCAGCTGATGAAGTTCGTGTCACTGTATAAGGAGGTTTACTATGGCTAACGAATTAGAAGCCTTAATTCGGCAGATCGTATCTGAAATAGAAGGGGCAAAGGGAAATACCACACAATACTCTGCGCCTCATACATCATCTACACCTAATACAACAGTTGTAGATAGGGTGGTTACCATCGAGGATTATCCGATTGCTAAAAAACATCCAGAATGGATTGATCTTGGTCAAGGTCGAGACTTAAGCCATATTACGATGGATAACGTAATGGCCGGACATATTACAATGGACGATTTAAAAATTTCTCCATCTATTTTGAAAGCTCAAGGTCAAATTGCTAAGGCTGGGGGTCGAGATCAAATTGAACTCAACTTCTCTCGTGCTGCAGAAATGACGAAGGTAAGTGATAAACGTTTACTTGAAATGTACAATGCACTTCGTCCGTATCGTTCTTCCAAACAAGAACTATTAGATATTGCTAGCGAACTTGATGGCCTAGGTGCTCCTATTTGTGCAAACTTTGTACGTGAAGCCGCAGAAAACTATGAGCGTCGTAAAAAATTAAAAGGTGATAATTAACCTATAGGAGATGTCATTATGAAACGAATTGTTGGCATCGATATAGGAAACTCGACAACAGAAGCGGCCTTGGCCGAAGTGCATAGCAATGGTGAGGTAAAGTTCTTGTCTTCTGCTATCGCTAGTACTACAGGCATTAAAGGGACTCGTGAAAATATCGTAGGCCTCATGGATGCCCTCAAGTCGCTAATCAGGTCTGCTAATCTTACACTACGAGATATTGACTTAGTTCGTATTAATGAGGCTACACCAGTTATCGGCGATGTGGCTATGGAAACGATTACAGAAACCATAATTACAGAATCGACCATGATAGGGCACAACCCTAAAACACCAGGTGGTTTAGGCCTTGGCGTAGGCTATACGGTTCCCATTGAGCAACTGATTGATAAGCCACAAGGTCAGCCATACATCGTGGTAGCTCCAAAGATTATCGATTTTGAATTGGTAGCACAGCTTATTAATGCGTACTGTAAGCGAGGTTATGATATTCGGGCTGCTATCCTTCAAGCCGATGACGGTGTACTCGTTAATAATCGATTAGATAACAAAATTCCTATCGTAGACGAGGTTGCGTATATCGACAAAATTCCAATGGGCATGCTCTCCGCAGTAGAGGTAGTAGAACCAGGACAAGTGGTATCACAATTATCTAATCCTTATGGGATTGCCACTGTATTTGAACTTTCACCAGAGGAAACAAAGAATATTGTGCCTATCGCTCGAGCCCTTATTGGTAACCGATCTGCAGTCGTTATTAAAACACCTGCAGGGGACGTTAAAGAGCGGGTAATACCGGCAGGATCCATCATTGTTATGGGGAATGATCGAACTGTATCCGTCGATGTATCTGCTGGGGCCGAGAGGATTATGGAAACCCTCGAATCTGTTCATCCTATCGATGATATCAGTGGTGAAGCAGGTACGAACGTAGGTGGCATGCTTGAAAAGGTTCGCCTTACAATGGCGCAATTGACAAATAAATCACCGCAAGATGTATTCATCCAAGACTTGCTAGCCGTAGATGTAGCTGTTCCTATCAATGTAAAGGGCGGTCTTGCCGGTGAGTTCTCTATGGAACAAGCCGTAGGCATTGCTTCCATGGTTAAGTCAGATCATCTACAAATGGAAATCATTGCAAAGCAGGTAGAAAAAGAGTTAGGCGTACCAGTTGAAATCGGTGGTGAAGAGGCTGAATCAGCTATCTTAGGTGCTTTGACTACACCGGGGACAGCAAAACCAATGGCCATACTCGATTTAGGGGCAGGTTCAACTGATGCATCCATCATCAACCAAGAAGGAAAAAAATTAAAGCCATTCATCTTGCTGGAGCGGGAAACATGGTAACGATGCTCATCAATTCTGAACTTGGTTTAGAGGATATGCATATTGCAGAAGCCATCAAACGAGATCCATTAGCTCAGGTACTTAGCGTATATCACATTCGTCATGAAGATGGAACGGTGCAGTTCTTTAATGAACCGCTGTCGGCTACATTGTTTGGTCGTGTTGTTATCGTTACTCCTGATGGACTTGTTCCTGTAGAGCGAGATATTCCGCTAGAAACGATTAAAAGAGTTCGTCAAACCGCAAAGAAACGGGTATTTGTCACAAATTCACTCCGCGCTTTGGCATCTGTTAGTCCTACTCATAATGTGCGAGATATACCATTCGTTGTTATTGTAGGTGGCTCTGCATTAGACTTTGAAATTCCTCAACTCGTAACCGATGCACTTTCACAATATGCATTAGTAGCGGGGCGAGGCAATATTCGAGGCATTGAAGGGGCACGAAATGCGGTAGCAACAGGATTAGTATTATCCTATGCACAGAAGGGAGGCTTATGATGGATCAAAGCATCATCAGTAAGCCAACCATATTGCTGTATGCTACAGCACATATCAGTGAGGATATACTAAAACCCGTACTATATGGAATTGAAGAGGAAGGTCTTCCTGTTGTCATTGAGTCCCATAGTGGTACGCATATGACATTGGCCGACCTAGCATCTCGTAATTCGGCTTTATCTGTTGGGATAGGCGTTGATGATGAGGCGATTGTGTTGACCTATAAAAACATACCAGCTCATCAATTTATTTATCGACTTACGGGCTATGCTCAATATCCAGATAGCTTGCGCACATTAGGTGTAAATGCAGCTCGCCTTGTAAAAGGTAATCCATTCGCTTCTGATGAACGATTGGAAGTAGCCTTTTAAATACAATGAACTTGAGAGGTGGTGCATATGGCTATTTATACGAAAACCGGTGATGCAGGTACAACGGCTCTCTTTGATGGCACTAGAGTACCTAAGAATTCACTTCGTGTGGACACATATGGAACCTTTGATGAATTAAATGCACAGGTTAGTGTCTGCGAGAAATTAGTTGTCTCACAGGACAATAAACATGTGCTTCACACATTACAACATCAGCTATTCCGCTTATGTGCGGAGGTAGCAACACCTCATGTTGAACATCTTAGTGAAAGTAGTAATTTGATTTCACAACAAGATATAAGCGAATTGGAATACATGATCGATGACTATACGAAGCGTTTGCCACAGCAACATAGCTTTATATTAAGCGGTAATTACTTATCTGCCGCAGAGCTTCATGTAGCGCGCACTATATGTCGTCGAGGGGAACGATTACTCATTAGTTTAGGTGAGGTAGAACCAATTCGCGATGAGGTTCGAAAATTTATTAATCGATTATCTGATGCTCTTTATATCATGGCTCGCATGGAAGACTATGTGCAATTTGTAGAAACAATTGTAGAACGCGTAGCAGAACGTGTTAAGAACAATCATGCAGAAGTACTGGCAGAAACGAATCGGAGCCTATGGGATATGGAGCATACTACTGAAAATGGAGTTAGTTATATGGCAACTAGAACAAAGCTAGAACAAATTATGACGAAACTTTCACAAACCGCCTTGGACTATGCTCAGTCCATAGGCGTACCTATTGTTGTATCTATTGTGGATGCAAAAGGTGTATTAATGTATTTCCATCGTATGTCAGATGCATTGCTCATCAGCAACGATATCGCACAGGCAAAGGCGTACACAGCAGTGGCTCTCAAAGCGGCAACTCATGAAGTACATCAGAGTGCACAGCCTGATGGCGATCTATTCAACATTGAATCCATGGTAAATCGTAAAATCTGTACCTTTGGTGGAGGTTACCCAATCATCATCGATGGCGAAATTGTCGGTGGGTTTGGTATTAGCGGTGGTACCGTGGCAGAAGATATGGACATTGCATCTCATGCATTACAATCTTTGTTAACTCGATGAGGTGAAGACAATGGACGTAACGCAAATGTATATTAGTGAGTTTGTTGGTACTGCCGTTTTACTCGCATTTGGTAATAGTACAAATGCATCGATTTTGTTAAAGAAAACCATCGTTGGTATCTTTGGTACTAACTGGTTACACATTATTTGGATGGGCCTTTGCAGTAACCTTCGCTGTGTATATAGGAATTACACTAGGTGGACCTGGTCATTTGAACCCTGCCGTTACCTTTGCTCTTGCAGTAGCAGGTATCTTTCCATGGGAACAAGTAATTCCGATGTCTATCGCTCAAATTGCCGGCGCTTTTGTAGGTGCTACTATTGCAGCAGTATTCTATTATCCGCACTTCAAGGAAACAGGCCCTGATGAAGGTAACTGCGTAGGTATCTTCGCGACTGGTCCAGCTATTGACCATAAACCTTGCAATTTGATATCTGAAATCATTGCTACCTTTATGCTCATTCTAGCAATCCTTTGCTTGGGCAAGATGGCAGATGGCTTAGCTCCAGTGGTTATCGGTATCCTCATTGCATCCATCGGTATGTCCTTTGGTGCAACTACAGGTTATGCGTTAAATCCAGCTCGTGACTTCGGTCCTCGCCTGGCATATACTATTTTGCCTATTCCTAATAAGGGAACGGCGAATTGGCAATATGCATGGGTTCCATTTATTGGTCCATTGATTGGGGCTGGTTTAGCAGTAGTATTTTTTAAATTAGTGGCACCTTAAGGGAAATCTATATTGAAAGACTCGTATGTATGGTCCGTGTCACTATATGAACTATACATTTTGTATTAGGAGGAGATTATATGGCCTTTCAAGAGGTAATTGATGCTAAACAACGCATCATCCAAGAATTTGTACCCGGAAAGCAGGTTACTATAGCCCATGTTATTGCTAATCCTAAGCCTGATTTGTTTAGAAAAATGGGGCTTGAAGAAAAAGGACGCAATGCCATTGGAATTCTTACAATCACACCTGGTGAAGGGACCATTATTGCAGCCGATATAGCAAGTAAGTCTGGTGACATTGAAATTGGTTTCATCGACAGATTTTCGGGAGCACTTCTCATAACGGGAGATGTATCTGCTGTTGAATCCGCATTGCAGAGCGTTATTGAAGGCTTGCAACGCATATTAGGATTCTTCCCAACGGATTTAACAAGATCCTAATGAAAGGGTAATTATGAGTACCGAAAAGAAAGAAAAACGCATCCTTCTCGTAGGGCGCAGCGGATGTGGTAAGACCACATTGGCAGATACGATTACTCATGGCTCTGCAACGTATCACAAAACACAAGCCATAACTCGAGTGGGTAATTTTATTGATACCCCTGGGGAATACATGGAAAATCCTAATTACTATCGAGGAATTATCTTGCATGCCTATGATGCGGATATAGTGATTTTTATGATTCCTGCAGGTGATGAAACAACAATTTTCCCACCTAGTTTTGGGAACTCTTTAAATCGAGAAGTTATCGGTGTTGTGTCAAAAGTTGATACGGGAAAGATGTGGAGGCGCCTCGCCGCAATCTCAAGCTAGCGGGAGCTACTAAGATTTTTGAAATATCCGTTCACGATCAAGAATCGCTAGATCGTTTATGTGACTACATATACAGTTAGTTGAAAGAAGGTTTTTCCATGGACAGAGGTTTTGAAGAACAACTTAATCAATTTATTTTAAATAAGGCGATCATTCCAAAAAGCTTAGGTCTATGGGAACGATATTTCAAAAAGATGTGTCTTGCTTGGCAAGAAATCCGGCCTGAGATTCATGCACAACATATTATCTTTTCTGCAGATAACGGAATCTCCGTAGACGGACTGATCGGTTATAACTACGAAATTACTCGTAAACAATCTCAGAATATGATTGATGGTAAAAGCGCAGTTGCCAATTACTGTATCTTTAACCATATTCCTTATGAAGTTGTAGACGTTGGTATTGCGTGCCCTAAAAGTATCGGGATAGATCGAAAAGTTAGTCAAGGTACGAAAAATATTTTACATGGTGCCGCTATGAGCGGCGAAGAATTTGATTTAGCATACCAAGCTGGTTACAACCGCGTTGTATACTATGCGGAATCGGGAATTAATCTATTTTCCTTTGGTGAAATGGGCGTTGGTAATACTACCACATCGGCAGCCGTGTTAAGCGGGCTCACAAAATTAGACCCACGGATAACTGTAGGACCTGGCTCTGGTCCCGATGACGAAGCGTATATGAATCAAAAACGTGAGTTTGTACGGACTGCCTTAGCGCATCATAAAGGGCATCTCAATACGCCAAAGGATGTTGTTAGTCGCGTTGGTGGTTTTGATATAGCCGCAATTACAGGTGCGATGGTAGCTTGTACAGATTTACATATCCCATTCGTTATCGATGGGTATATTACAGCGGTGGCAATGGCTTGTGCCACTCAAATGAATGGTGAAGCGCCATTGTACGGTATTCCATCTCACTACTCTCGTGAAGTAGGAATGGCCGCAGCATTAGCGTATGCCAACATACGTCTTGATGAAGTTCCCATCCATGGTCAAATGGCATTGGGTGAAGGTACAGGAGCTGTACTGATGGTACAACTACTTAAAACTGCACATTTTGCCTTTATGAACATAGGCACTATGGTGGAACTATTAGAAAAATAAATTGGTATTCTTTGTATTATGTTTTGTAAAAGGAGAGAAAACAGATGACACAAGAAGCATTAGGTATGGTGGAAACTAAGGGCTTAGTAGGCGCTATTGAAGCAGCTGATGCAATGCTTAAAGCAGCTAATGTGGAACTAGTGGGCAATGAAAAAATTGGCTCTGGTCTCGTTACTGTTATGGTTCGCGGTGATGTAGGGGCTGTAAAAGCTGCCGTAGATGCAGGTGCAGCTGCTGCGGAACGCGTAGGTGTTGTTATCTCTACTCATGTAATTCCAAGACCACATAGAGATGTGGAAGGTATTTTACCAACAAAGGGTGAATAACTATGGCCGATACTAAAAGTATGGTAGATGAGATTTTAAAACGCGTATTAATGCGTATTGACAGCGCTAATTTAGGAAATACAACTGTTGGTGCAACAAGTAAAGTATCTTCTACTAGTAGCTCGTCAGCTGTAAGTACCTCTAGTGTAGCTCAACTACAAACTTCTATGATTACTGAACACGTAGGTAGCACTACAACAGGCGATACAATTGGTCTAGTAATTGCCAATGTTGATAGTCAAGTATTGGAAGCTATGAAGCTCACTAAGTCATATCGATCCATCGGTATATTAGGTTCACGCACAGGTGCAGGGCCGCAAATTATGGCCGCTGATGAAGCTGTAAAAGCAACGAATACAGAGATTGTTAGCATTGAACTAGCCCGTGATATGAAAGGTGGCGCTGGTTCTGGTTCCCTTATCATATTTGGTGGCGATGACGTATCCGATGTAAGACGTTCTGTAGAGGTAGCATTACGTGAATTAGAACGGACCTTTGGCGAAGTATATATGAATGAAGCAGGTCATGTGGAAATTCAATATACAGCTCGTGCAGGCGATGCCTTAGTAACGGCCTTTGGAACTCCAGAAGGTAAAGCCTTGGCTTAATTGTCGGTGCACCAGCCGCTATCGGTGTAGTTATGGCTGATGCAGCTGTTAAATCAGCTAATGTAGACGTGGTAGGATATCAATCACCATCGAGCTCATCTATGTCTAACGAAGTAATTTTACAAATTTGTGGTGATTCAGGGGCTGTTAAACAAGCCGTTAAGGTAGCTAGAGAAGTAGGAATTACATTACTTGGCACTATGGGTAGTGAGCCTAAAAATACAGGTGAGTCCTACATAATCTAATGTGTTGATTATGGGATTGTAAACTTTAAATAACTGTAATCGTTATGATGAAATAGATGATACTTTCACAATGTGAATAGGAGGATTCATAATGGCAGAACTAAATGAACAAATGTTACGGGCTATCATTATGGACATAATAGATGAAGTAGGGATGCTCAAAGAGGAACCTGCTCAAGTTCAACCAAAAGAAGAACTAAAAGCAGAGCCTCAAGAGCCAGAGTTAAAAGATTTGATTCGTCAAATGTTAGTAGATATGCAACGTAGCTAGCATTATAGTAATGCATGAATCCAAAGAGCGAATCATCCAAGTATTAGACGGGAGGTGGCATGGTGAAAGAGTCACTAGGATTGCTTGAGGTGGCTGGGTTGTTGGGGGCTATTACCGCATCAGATGCAATGGTTAAAGCTGCCAATGTAAGGCTAGTAGGCATTGAAAAGGCTAAAGGCTCTGGATGGATGACTGTTAAAGTTGCCGGCGATGTAGCCGCTGTAGACGCAGCCGTTCAAACAGGTGTTGCTATAACAACGGGAATGAATCTATATGTAGCACATAAGGTTATTCCTCGTCCAGCAGAAGGCCTTGTAGACGCTTTTAATGATGACTTTAAGGCGCAGCCAGTTAAGCTATCTGTTGAAATAGAGACAGCAAAAGAAGTTGTTAACGTAGAACCTAAAAAAGCAGTTAAAGATGATGCTAAAGCTGGTTCTAAAGAAGCTGGTAAAGCCGAAACTGAAGGCGCTGTAGAGAAAAAGTCTTCTTTAGATGAAAAAGCTGTAAAGGTGTTGAATGAAATCGTATCTACCATTGTTGATTCAAAGGATTCCAAGAAGGTAGTAACGAAAAAAGCAACACCGAAAAAAAGCACTAAAAAGAAATAATGTAAAGGTAAGAAGCAATAAAGGAGATTATCATGAATAACGCATTAGGCATGGTAGAAACAAAAGGTTTAGTAGGCGCAATTGAAGCGGCTGACGCAATGGTAAAGGCAGCTAACGTTACATTAGAAGGTACTGAAAAAATCGGTTCTGGTCTTGTAACTGTAATGGTTCGCGGTGATGTTGGCGCTGTAAAAGCAGCAGTTGATGCAGGCTGTGCAGCAGCTCAAAAAGTTGGTGAAGTAGTATCTACTCATGTAATTCCACGCCCTCATAGCGACGTAGAATTAATCCTACCTAAGAAAGGATAATAGCTTATGGATCGGGAACAGATTCGTGCTATCGTACGAGAAGTAATCGAAGCTATGTTTGAATCGTCCATTCCCGTAGGTGTTAGCAATAAACATGTCCATCTATGTCAGGAGGACTGGGATATATTATTTCCTAATCAGTCTATCACTAAGAAAAGTGACTTAAAGCAAACAGGAGAGTTTGCTTCCGAACAAACTGTTACCTTAGTGGGACCGAAAGGGGCAATCCAAAATGTGCGCGTTTTGGGGCCTCTTAGAAAACAGTCACAAGTGGAGGTATCTTTGACTGATGCTCGTGCATTAGGTATAAAACCTCCTATTGTGCTATCTGGTCATTTGGAATCGGCCGTAGATATTACTCTATGCACCGAAAATGGTGAAGTTTCTAAACCTATTTGCATTGTTGCGAAGCGCCATATTCATATGTCGCCTGAAGATGCAAAACGGCTTCATGTAAATGATGGCGATAGTGTAAGCGTAGAATTGCAAACACCTGAGCGCACTACTGTATTTAGTGATGTCATCGTTCGAGCTGTACCAGGGTTTGTTCTAGAACTTCATATTGATACAGATGAGGCTAATGCTGCCAATGTACAAGGTACAGTGATGGCGAGAATTGTACAGTAAAGTAGGTGATATGATGAAAGGTTTGAAAAAGGCAAATAATACCTTGCAAGAGTTCTCCAATCTTGTAGAGTCTAAACAAGTGAGCTCTCATAATCGAAAGAATTTGCGCGTAGGTATTGACCTTGGCACATCATCTATTGTCCTATCCGTAGTAAACGACAAAGGCAAACCTATATATGGTGCCTTTGAATATAATGAATCCATTCGAGATGGACTAGTTGTTGACTATGTGGGGGCTGTTACAATAACGCGTGCTTTAAAAGCTAAGGCAGAAGCAGCTTTGGGCACAGAACTTGTATATGCCGCGGCAGCTGTACCACCTGGGACGATAGGCAAGAATAAAGATGTAGTCGGTCATGTACTAGAAAGTGCAGGTTTTGAAGTAACTTGTATCTTAGATGAACCTACAGCAGCTGCTAACGTGCTAGGAATCACTGATGGCGCTGTTATTGACGTCGGTGGTGGTACTACAGGCATAAGTATTTTAAAGGATGGCCGAGTTGTATATACCGTGGATGAGCCAACAGGCGGCACCCATATGAACCTCGTTATTAGTGGGGCCTATGGCATCTCTATTCCTGAAGCGGAAGCTTATAAACGGAATGAAGCGAATAAACGTGATGTATATGCAATAATTCGGCCTGTAGTTGAAAAAATGGCAGCTATTTCTAAGCGTGCGTTACATGAGGGCGGCTATGAAAAAGGAACGCCTATAGTAGTTGTGGGCGGTGCCTCTAATTTTGAGGAGTTTACAAAGACTTTCAGTCAATATATAGGGCTACCTGTTCATAAGCCACTGTATCCAGAGTTTGTAACGCCCTTAGGAATTGCCATGGGAAGTGAGCATTAATATGGATGCATTAGTTAAACTGGTGCTAGAACGCCTAGAGAAGCGCATGACATCCACTGCAACCTTTATGGTCATGGAAAATACTAGCTATGATGAGCATATTTTGTTGCAGAACCAACTCATTTCTTTCGCTGGTATAGATTATGGTCATATACGAGAGTTAATGGGCGATACATTGGTGCCTTGGGTAGCCTGTGTGCACCGTGCCTTGGCCTATGACTGCGAGGTGACAATACGCCTGGCAGTTCCTGTAACCTCGTTGATGAATCCATCAGTCATTCTAGACTGGCCCATCAAATTTATAGATAAATTTGGACATCCTGTATATGCTTCCTCACAAGGATGGATAACAGCCTCTTTTGTTAGATCTTGTGAAAGTCAGTCTATTATCGTCATATATAGGGGACAACGGTTCACCATGGCTGCTCGAGATGAAATCGAGCGCTTAGGTATCACAATAATTGAAGGGAACGAGAAGTATGCAAGTCGGTAAAGTTGTGGGTAGTATCGTATCTACTCAAAAGCATGAATCTCTAAAGGGAATGAAACTGATGATGGTGGATATTCTCGACGGAGAACAAGAGTTGACGGGGCGCATAGAAATCGCCGTCGATACAGTATGTGCTGGTGAAGGTGAATATGTGCTTCTAACTCGAGGCTCATCGGCACGGCATATTTTCGAAGATGATAAAGGCACCGCAGTAGATTGTGCTATTGTGGGAATTGTAGATAGTTTTGAAAAATAATTGTATAGGAATTAGCTGGTGCCAGAGTTAAACCTAGTTATTGTGTCACATCATGAATGTATCACTGATTGTGTACACCTTAAGTCGACATGGACATTGCATCAGCAATACAACCTATATGGAGGTTCATGATGGAAAACAATACACAGTTGAAAGAAATGATCCGCTCCATGGTTATAGATGTATTACAGGGGCAAAAGCAAGAAACAGCCTCATCGCAACCGGTTAAACAAGTATCTCACGGTCAAGAACCCGGTGTGTTTGATACGGTAGATGAGGCTATTCGAGCAGCAAAAGAAGCGCAATTGCGTTTTGAAGATTGCACCTTTTGGCAACTCGTGAGAAGGTAATCGCAGATATTCGTGCTGCTATGCGCCCACGAGTACAAGAATTGGCTCAAAAAACTGTTGAAGAAACAGGAATGGGCCGCGTTGCGGATAAAGTACTAAAATTAAACCTTACACTAGATAAAACACCAGGTGTAGAAGACCTTGTTACAGAGTGTGAAACTGGTGATAATGGTATGACATTATATGAATTATCAGCCTATGGTGTCATCGGTGCTATAACGCCAAGTACGAATCCAGCAGAAACATTAATATGTAATTCCATCGGTATGCTGGCGGCCGGAAATGCTATATTCTTTAGCGTTCATCCAGGCGCCAAGAATTTGAGTCGAGAGCTTGTTAGTGAGCTCAATCAAGTTATTGCTAAATCGATTGGCATTGAAAACCTCATTGTTACACTTCGCGAGCCATCTATTGAGTCTGCTCAAGAGATGATGTTACATCCAGATGTAAGCTTATTAGTTGTTACTGGTGGCCCTGGAGTAGTAAAACAAGCGCTTCAAAGTGGTAAAAAGGTTATCGGTGCTGGTGCGGGTAATCCGCCAGCTTTTGTAGATGAAACGGCCGATATTAAAAAGGCAGCTCAAGATATCGTTCTCGGTGCTAGCCTTGATAATAACATCCTTTGTATCGCTGAAAAGAGCGTCGTGGCCATGCGTCAAATTGAGCCGCAACTCGTTCAAGAAATGGTGAAAGTAGGATGTGTCCTCGTTGATAATCAACAAGATATTCAACGGTTGGTGGACTTAACAGTCTTGCCAAATGGGACGCCAAACAAACAGTTTGTAGGTAAAAAAATGCCAGTGTTATCCTTGATGCGGCTCACATTCCGTACAACGGTGATCCACGGTTAATTATCATGCGAACTCCAAAAAGACCATCCATTTGCAGTAAGTGAAATGTTAATGCCTATTCTACCTGTTATTACAGTAGATAGTTTTGAGGAAGGCCTAAATGTATGCTTGATGTTAGAAGCTGGTTTACATCATACGGCAACGATGCATTCCTTAAATATGGAACGCCTCAATCAGATGGCACGTAAAATGAAAACATCTATTTTTGTTAAGAATGGTCCATCCTATGCTGGGCTTGGTTTTAGTGGAGAAGGAACAACGACCTTTACTATTGCCACACCAACAGGAGAATCTACTACATCTGCTCGATGCTTTGCTCGTCGCCGTAGATGTTGCTTAACAACGGGCTTTAATATTCGATAGGTGGTGAGCATATGAATCAATGGACATTCCCAACCCAAATTTATTCAGGGCCAGATTCGTTGAATCGTCTTACAGCGTTTTCTAATGAATCTATCCTTATCATATGCGATCCATTTTTAAAAGATTCTCCAAGCCTTACATATGTGATGGGATTAATGGACAGTAAAAATAAGGTAACCATCTACACTGATGTAATACCTGATCCACCGATTACGCATGTAGTAAAAGGTATTGAGTTTATGGAAGGCATTAAACCAACTGTAATCATCGCCATAGGTGGGGGCTCCTGTATCGATATGAGTAAAGGGATAGCCTATTTTGGTCGTAAGCTAAAGCATATGGATATCAAATCCTTCATCGCCGTTCCTACCACAAGTGGAACAGGCTCTGAAGTAACAGCCTTTGCTGTTCTTACAGATAGCGAAACACAGATTAAATATCCTCTTGTGGATGATGCGGTATTACCAGATGAAGCTTTATTAACGCCATTATTTGTAAAAACATCGCCTCCCAATGTTACTGCTTTTAGCGGTATAGATGTTCTTGTTCATGCGCTTGAAGCCTATGTAGCAACGGCGGCAAATAATTTTACTGACGCATTGGCACAACAAGCAATTGAGCTTGTCTTTGAATACCTACCAAAATGTCATAAGCCAACAGCTACAGACCAAGATCGCATGTCAATGCACGAAGCATCATGCCTTGCAGGACTTTCCTTTAACAAGGCCGGCGTGGGTCTCGTTCATGCTATGGCACATCAATTGGGAGGTCAATTCCATGTGCCTCATGGTCTAGCTAATAGTATGCTTTTGCCATATGTAATTGGCTTTAACTGCTCTCGTAATCCAGCGGTAGCGGAGAAGTATGCCCGTTTATCTGCTAAACTTGGCTTTGCAGCCCATAATGTATCAGAGGCAGATAAATTAGCTGCTCTTATAGAAGCTATAGTTACATTGCAACATACATTAGACTGTCCAATGAATCTTACGGCCTTTGGTGTAGATAGATCTACATCAGAATCAAAGCTTGACCTTATGGCAGATAGAGCGTTAGAAGATATGTGCTATAGATTTAATCCATATCCTGCTAACCATGATGATCTAGTTAGCTTGTATAAAAAAGTGCTGTAAATCCATATAAAACCGATATTAACATAATGTTTTGAAAAGAGACTTTGATGATTTCATTGAAGTCTCTTTTCTTATTTTTATATGACTGTTATCAGTTTATTTAAGTACTGGTAGATACATCTTTTTTTATGTTAAAGTGTTATAATATTCTTTATATCCTATAGGAAATATGACGTTGCAATTCAAAAATTAGTTATATTCTTTATAACTCTTTTGGAATATAAGAAAAACTTAGATTTTAACTGCTTTTTGTTGTATAATATAGGTAGGATATTTAAAAAAATTTAGATATTTTCGTGAAAGTATAATATCCTCATCTAATTTTTAGTTTTACAAGTTAGGTGTTTAGTACATCGTATATGGTATTTTATGATGTGCTACTTTCACAAAAACGAGTATGATCGCCTAGGTGGTCATACGGTTGTTAAAAAGAGAGGTATTTATGCAGCACATGCTACGCATGGGTATTGACGTGGGGTCTACAACGGTTAAAGTTGTACTATTGGACGAACACGATAATTATTTGTATAAGAAGTACGTACGCCATTATGCGAATATTTTGGACACAGTATATACCTTGCTTCAAGAGGCTCAAGTGGGCCATGAAGATGATCTAGTTCACGTATGTATTACTGGTTCTGGTGGTATGGCGATGGCCGAAAAGGTGCGCATTCCATTCGTACAAGAGGTTATTGCTGAAACGCGAGCTGTAAAAGCGCTCTATCCAGAAACAGATGTTATCATCGAACTTGGTGGTGAGGATGCGAAGGTTACTTACTTAGGCCAAACTGCAGAACACCGTATGAATGGTTCCTGTGCTGGTGGTACAGGTGCTTTCATAGACCAAATGGCGACCTTATTGCAAACTGATGCATCTGGTCTCAACCAATTGGCCATGAATTCTGATACAATTTACCCAATTGCGGCACGTTGTGGCGTGTTTGCAAAAACTGACGTTCAAGCCTTGTTAAATCAAGGGGCATCCCATGAAAACATTGCTAAATCTGTATTCCAAGCTATTGTAAACCAAACGATTGCAGGCCTCGCATGCGGCCATAAAATCGAAGGTAATGTGGCATTCCTTGGCGGTCCGTTGACATTCCTGTCCGAATTGCGCCAATGTTTCTGTGACACATTAGAGCTGGAAGAATCTCAACGCATCATCCCTGAGAATGGTGAATTGTTCATCGCTTTAGGGGCGGCATTGATGAAAGATGAATGCCGTGAGATTACAGTTGGTCAATTGACAAAGGAAATCGGTGCTCTTATCGGTATTCCTATGGAAGCTACAGACCGTGTAGATCCACTATTTAAAAATGAACAAGAATTAGAAGAATTCCGAGCTCGTCATGCTAAGGCGGTAACGCCAAAGGCGAATATTGAGGATGCTCAAGGTCCTTGTTACCTTGGTATCGATGCTGGTTCCACTACTTTAAAAGTAGTGCTCATCAACAGCAATAAGGAAATTATCTTCTCTCACTATGGTCCTAACCATGGTAAACCATTAGAAATCTCGTGAAATTATCGAGCAAATTTACACATTATTGCCTAAAGGTGCATATATTGCACACTCTGGTGTAACTGGCTACGGCGAAGCCTTTCTTAAACGCGCCCTTGGCATCGATATCGGTGAAGTAGAAACGATGGCTCACTATCGTGCGGCCCGCTTCTTCTGCCCTGATGTATCCTTTATCTTGGATATCGGCGGTCAAGATATGAAATGTTGTAAGGTTCGCGATGGCTACATCGAAGATATCGTATTGAATGAAGCTTGCTCCTCTGGTTGCGGTTCCTTCATCGATACCTTCGCATCTGGCTTGCGCATTCCTATCGACCAATTCGCGAAGGAAGGTTTATTGGCAACCTTGCCAATCGACTTAGGCTCTCGTTGTACCGTATTCATGAACTCTAAGGTTAAGCAAGCCCAAAAAGAAGGGGCTACGGTACAAGATATCGCAGCAGGCCTTGCTTATTCTGTAATTAAAAATGCCCTTTACAAGGTTCTTAAGGTAAAAGACCCTAAAGAATTGGGCGATCATATCGTCGTACAAGGCGGTACATTCTACAATGAATCCGTTTTGCGCGCCTTCGAAAAATTGATGGGCGTAGAAGTAATTCGTCCTGACGTATCCGGCTTGATGGGCGCATACGGTATGGCTCTTCTTGCTGCTGAAACAGCTGAAGAGTTGCAAAAGGGTAATAGTACATTGTTAGATAGCGAAGGGCTTAATTCCTTACAAGTTGCTACGACAATGCGCAATTGCGGACTTTGCTCCAATAACTGTATGCTGACAATCAACGCATTCTCCGATGGTCGTACGTACGTAACGGGCAACCGTTGTGACCGCGGTGCGGGCGGTATGATTCAAGAGGAACGCAAAGCAGTTCCTAACTTGGTAGATGTAAAATTGCGCCGTTACTTCGACTATTATTTGAAGAAATATTCCAGAGTTCGAAGGTAAAATGCGCGTAGGTATTCCGCGCGTCCTCAATATGTATGAGGATTTCCCATTCTGGTTTACATTCTTCAATACCTTGGGCTATGAAGTTATCCTTTCAGAATATACGACAAAGGATCAATACAATAAGGCTATCGATACGATTCCATCCGATACGGCTTGTTATCCTGCAAAGGCCGTACATGGTCATATTCGTGACCTTGCGAATGCACAGGTAGACTTTATTTGGTACCCTTGTGTGCAACATGGTCCTAAGGAATTTAGCCGCGACAATAACTACCATTGTCCAATGGTTATTTCCTATCCAGAATTAATCAAAAATAACATGCAAGATGTGCTAGGGGATACTCCATTCCATGCGCCATTCTTGCCGTTGGCTGATAAAAAATCTCTTGTTCCTGCCCTTGTGAAAGCATTGGACTTCTTGGATCTCAAGAAGAAAGATATTGCTAAGGCCGTAGACCTCGCTTGGGAAGAGCAAGAAAATTGTAAAGCCTCTTACCGTGAAACGACGAAGAAAACTGTTTCTCGCCTTGTGGCAGAACAAATTCCAACCATCGTTTTAGCTGGTCGTCCATATCATTTAGACTCTGGTATTAATCATGGAATTCCTGAGCTCATTACAGCTCTAGGGATGGCTGTTCTTACTGAAGATGGTGTAGCACCTCTCGGTAATGATATCAAGCATTTACGCGTTGTAGACCAATGGTCCTACCATAGCCGTTTATATCGTGCTGCTGAATTCGTAAGCAGAACAGAAGGCTTCCAAATTGTAGAGCTTAACTCCTTTGGTTGTGGTCTCGACTCTATCGTAGCAGATCAGGTAAAAGATATACTTTCAGCAAACCACAAAATCCATACCTTACTCAAAATTGATGAAGGTACCAACCTTGGGGCCGTTACGATTCGTCTCCGCTCCTTACAATCTGTAATGGAACGTAGTTTGCGTCGTCATAATAACCCAGAGGCACCGGAAGAAGTGGTGGTAGAAGAATTACCAACTTACGATTACAATCGTGTGGTGTTCACTGAGGAAATGCGTAAGACTTATAAAATCTTGGTGCCACAAATGTCACCATTACATTTTAGCCTCTTAGAGCCAGTCCTCAAAAACGAAGGTTATGACTTTGAAATGTTGCCAGCACCTACGCGCGATGATATTGAAGTGGGCCTAAAATACATCAATAATGATGCATGTTATCCAGCAATCATCGTTGTAGGTCAGCTCATGGCGGCCTTACTGTCTGGTAAATATGACGTAGAAAAAACAGCAGTTATCATCTCTCAAACAGGTGGTGGCTGTCGTGCAACGAACTATATCGGTTACTTGCGTAAAGCATTGATTGATGCAGGTATGAAACAAGTGCCAATCCTATCTCTCAATGCGAGTGATATGGAACGTCAACCAGGCTTTAAGTTGACTAAAGGTTTCTTACATCGCATGATCCAAGCCGTGGTATATGGTGATGCTATCATGCAATGCGTATTGGCTACACGTCCATACGAAAAGAACCCTGGCTCTACCAATGCATTATGTAATTACTGGCTCAAAAAGCTGCGTGAAAACATTACATCTGCCAGCCTTCGTCAGTACAATAAGTACATCAAAGAGATTATCCATGACTTTGATAACTTGCCGGTCAATAAAGATGTACAAACCTCGCGTTGGCGTCGTAGGGGAAATTTACGTTAAATTCCACCCAAGTGCTAACAACCATATCAATGAACTCATTGAAAAAGAAGGGGGCGAAGTCGTTACATCTGGCCTATTAGACTTCTTCTTGTACTGCGCAATGGACAGTACATATCGTGCTAAACACCTTGATGGTACATGGCTATCTGGCTTCTTTGGTACATTGGCTCGTGAAGCCCTTGAACTCTACCGCTTGCCATACGCTAAAGCCGTAGCGGCGTCTAAAAACTTTGATCCTCTACAACGTATGACAGAAGTAGCAAAAGAAGCAGCTCAATTCATCGGCCTTGGTAACCAATGTGGTGAAGGCTGGTTCCTAACAGGCGATATGATCGACCTCATTGAAAAAGGGGCCAAACAAATCGTATGCTTACAACCATTCGGCTGCTTGCCAAACCACGTAACGGGTAAAGGCATGGTGAAAACACTATCTGCGGCCTACCCAGAAGTGCGCATCGCTGCCATCGACTACGATCCTGGCTCCAGTGCGGTAAACCAAGCGAATCGGTTGAAACTACTACTATCGACAATGTTTGAATAAGGGCTGTTCCGTTATATTTTTTATGGGGCCCAATTACAACTACATATCACTAGTATAGAAAAAACAAAGTCCTCTCTTGGCTCAGTACGGCGCTACGCTTCGTAAAATCGCTGCAGAGAGGACTTTGTTCTTTTCTATATACACCTGTTATGAAGACGTCCCATTGAAAATATAACCAGTGCAGATGGGGGAAGGGAAAAGTGTTATTACTTAATCCGTCATAAGGATGCTTACATTTTATAATAGGGCCCGAATATAACTACATAATACTAGTATAGAAAAAATACAGCCCTCTCTTGGCTCAGTACGTCACTACGTTCCGTAAAATCGCTGCAGAGAGGGCTGTATTCTTTTCTATGTGCGCTCATTATGAAGACGTCCCATTATAAAATGTAAATAATCCAACCTATTATATACCTAATAGCTCCATCGAGTTTTTTTATCTCATTATTCACAAAAAATTCGCAATACACCTAACGGAGAGGGTGGGAAAGGGCTGTGTTCTTTTCCCTACAATCAGTTGAGCTGGCGCTTTTCATTATTGTGCTTATGTATATTGGTGTGGATATAAAAGAATAGTGCCAAGTTGATATTAGAATGTAGAATACATATGATTAAACATTTTGTTGATGCTGTTATGTCGTAATGGGACACCTTTATAAAAAAATGTTAATAAAAATAGCACCACCTTTTTTTCGCAGCGATTTTTACGGAACGAAGTGACGTACTGAGCAAGAAGAAGGTGGTGCTATTTTTATACTTAAATTTATTCAATTGTAATTGGGCCCCATTACGACTTATTTTTCTCCCTACAATCAGTTGGACAGGTGCTTTCCGTTATTGTGCATAGTGTATTTGTAAAAAAAGAATTAATATTTTTAATTATAGTCTGATAGTCCTACAATGGGACATCTTCATAGCAAAAAATTAATAAAAAAATAGAGGTACCTTTTTCGAAGCGATTTTTACGGAACGTAGTGACGTACTGAGCAAGAAGAAGGTACCGCTGTTTTTATACTAAAATTTATTCTATTGTAGTGGGGCCCCATTGTCGGGCTCGCACAAATGTTTAAAAGAGATTATTCTTTCTCTACTAAACCATACAAGCACAATAAGGAAAGCACTGCACATACTAGCATTGTAATCCCCATTGGTATACCCGTATGTTCTCCACCAAGCCCAACGATTGGTGATACAATACCTGCCGCAAACATGCTTGCAAAGCCTAGTATAGCGGATGCGCTACCTGCCATTTTGCCGTATTTAGTCATCGCCATAGAGAAGGAGGCGGAACCGAATAGAGATACTGTACATGCAGTAAAGAATAAAATTGTTGTTACAGGAATAAGAGGCCATTCAAAAATCATGGCTACTAAGAATAGTAAAGAGCCGATTGTAAGTTGCCATAGACTGAATGTAAGTATTTGGCGAGATGTTACGACATTACTTACTCGTCCGCTAATAGCACTGGCTAAGATAATGCCGCAGCTATTGATACCAAAGAGGTAACTAAATTCCTGAGCTGAAAGTTGGAAAATATTTTGGTATACAAAGGATGAACCTGAGATATAGGCAAAGAAAGCGCCGAAAGCAAAGAATTGAATTAAAGATTGTCCTAGGAAACGTTTATCTTTGATCAGTGTAAAGTAGTTCTTTGTAGCAGTAGCAAGGCCGCCAGTAACGCGTTTTTCCTTTGGTAAGCTTTCACGGAAAAGAAGAGAACCTAGCAATAGAATAGCAGAGAATACGGCTAAGATGATAAATAACGCGCCATGTGGTGAAGAGAAGTAGTTGGCCACCTACTAACGGTGCAATTACAGGTGCGAGGCCATTGACCATCATGAGCAAAGCAAATAGTTTAGTTAGTTCTTGACCAGATGCAAAGTCTCGAGCGATAGCTTTAGATATAACTACCCCTACAGATCCGGTTAAGCCTTGTAGAAATCGACCTAGTAATAGTATTTCGATGCTAGGTGCATAGGCGCAAATAATACTAGAAATAACGCATAGTAAGTTACCTACAATAAGTGGCATTTTACGGCCCATTGTGTCACTTATAGGACCACCAAATAATTGACCTAAGGCAACGCCAAAGGTCATAACACCTATGGTCATTTGAATGTTAGATGCTGTTGTATTGAGTTCACCAGGCATAATTGGTAATGCTGGCAAATAAAGGTCTGTTGCGAGTGGTGTGATTGCCGTTAATAGACCGAGAAAAACTACCATGATAAAGGAAACCTTGGCAGAACTTTCTTGTGTCATAGAAACCTCCTGTACTTAAAATAGAGAATAAAAAAGTCTGCGAATCGCACTTCGCAGACTGCATTTAATTTTTTCTATTTAACAAGAAGTATTGTAACACGATTGATATATAAATTCTATAGATTTTTTTGTAAAAGTTTTTTTTCTAATAATTAGAGTATAACCTAATAACGTGATTTACAAGAATTATAAAAATTATATATTAAATTTTTTTGTGTATGAAAACGTAGTTGCATAGAATTAGGCAAATCTCTATAGAATGTGATATCAAAACTTTGGGTTTGATACATCTGATTTTATAGATTAAAAATAAAGTCATAGATTAAATCTAAAAACTATCAATGTAATTTATCGTTTATCTTTTATCGTATATAGGAGTTTAGTATGAACAAATTTGTAAAAACTTTAGTATTGGCAGCAGTAACTGTTGTTGGTACAGCAACATTCACATCTGTAGAGGCTATTAGCTCTGACGAGGCTGTACAAAGCGCATTGGCTCGTGTTCCAGGTGCAACTATTGCAAATGTAACTGAGTTTAATCGTGACTATGATCATGGTCGTTTAGAGTATGAAGGCGAAATTCATTACAATGGTTATGAATATGACTTTAAAATCGATGCAGATACTGGTACTTTCACTAAATGGGAAGTAGAACGTAAACATTACTAAGATTTTAAAAGTAAATCATAAAAAAGAACAGCTCATTTCGGAGCTGTTCTTTTTGTTTACCTTATTAGCAATATCTTAGAAGAAGATAGCATGGATTTGGTGGATGAAATGTTGACCGAAGAAGGAGATGCAACCATGCATTACGATGAATATGATGAAGTATTTGAATGCAGTATTCATAATAACGCTTGCTTCGATTTCATGCTCTAATTTATGAGCTTCATCAGCACTAACTTCTTTGTGGTTTTCGAGGTATGCTTTCAAAGCAGGACCTACGGCACCAATGGAAATCGCGATGGATTGTGGAGACAACATTTTACCGATACCAGCTGCACCGGAGTTAACAGCTGCTAACCAGAAGCCAAGGTCTTCCCAGTTTGTAGGATCTAAGCCTTGAGCTGCTGCGATTTGAAGTGGACCAAACAATACGTTGGAGTTTGTACCGGAACCAGTCAAGAAGGCACCCAACGCACCTACGATAGGAGCGAATAGTGGGTACAAGGAACCTGTACCAGCAACCATTGCTTTCGCAATGTCTGCAGTCATACCAGAGTATGTCATCAATTTAGCTGTCATAACAACTGTGATGATTGTAAGGTATGTGAACTTCAAGTTTTTAACTGTGCTACCCAATGTACCGAAGATTTCGCCAGCTTTTGCTTTTTGGATGAAACCACCAACAATACCAGCAATGAAAATCATGATACCAGGAGTTGCAATCCATACGAATGTGTAAGGTTTTGCACCAGGACCTTGATAAATCGGTACAGATGTTTTAATGGACGCAAGAGGACCATTGATTGCAGGGAACAATTTAGAAGTTAATAACAATAATACGAAGATCAAGATGAATGGCATAGCCGCTACAAGACCTTCACCACCGGAAACTTTTGGAGCTTCACCAGTTTGTTTAACTGCGTATTCAGGATCATTAGGAGGCATGATTTTTGCACAACCAATGATAACTGCCATAATAATAATGGATGCAGAAATTACGGATAATTCAGGACCCATTACTGCGTTGATTATAGTTTCAGGAACAGCCAATGCTAAACCGGAAAGTAATGTAACAAGGAATACACCTTTTAACGCTTTAATACCGCCACCGATGATCATAACAACGAAGAATGGAGCGATAAGGTTAAGCAAGAATAATTGCACGGAAATGAATGTACCCAAGTGGCTTGGATCAAGGCTTGTCAAGGATGCCAATGTAGTAGTTGGGATACCAATGGAGCCAAATGTAGTTGGTACGGAGTTTGCAACGAGACAGGCAATGATAGATTTTAGTGGGTCAAAACCTACGGCAACCATCATAGCAGCTGGAATTGCAACGGCAGTACCAAAGCCAGCCATACCTTCCATGAAGGCACCAAAGCCCCATGCAAGTAACAATGCAAGTACACGAGTATCAGATGTTACAGAAGAAAGCATTGTTTTAATAGTTTCCATTGCTTTCGTATATACTACCAAGTTATAAACAAAGATAGCAGCTGTAATAACTAATAGGATTGGCCAGATTGCCAAAGCGGCACCTTCAAGGGCACCAGTGACCATAATAAATGGGTCAGATTGGAATGCTGTAATAGCGATGATGAAAGAACCGATTGCAGCAACACTTGTTGCTTGCCATGCTGGTAATTTCAAGATGGATAACGCTACGATCAACCAAATGATTGGAGATAGCGCTAATAGAACGGTGATAGCACTCATTTCTAAGATCATCCTTTCAAGAAAAACAAAAATATATGCTCAACAGGACGATGTAGTTTAATCAAATAAATTGATGAGTAAATCGCTATTGTATTAAGTTGTAAAAGTTCGGTTAAAATGTAAAGTTACAATAAAATAACAGATATACTTATCGCAAAAATTGATGTAATATTTAAAAATTTTTAACCTTATAAGTTATGAGGTTAGAAATATAAGAGAGGGGACATAAACAGTGTTTATGTCCCCTTCTTTACCGACTACATGTCCATGTTAGGGCCTTTGTAAGGTCTTAGGTATTAGTAGTTACCTTTGAACATTGTAGCAGGAGCTTCTGGTACATAATCGCCGAAGTAGGATTTGAAGTCTAGACCTAATTCGTTGCAAAGATCTTGAACTTCTAGCATTGTACCGTTAAGTACAGGGATGCCTTCAGCTTTAACTTTTTCAACGGATTCATGTTCTTTTTCACCATGAGTGTAGATGCGGTCTTGACCAGCAGCTTTAGGAGCTTCACGTAATTCTTGTAAGAATTGGGAGAAGTGTTTTTTGATTTCAGCTGGGTCGCCGAAGAATTCAGGGTTGATAGCCATGAAGCCGTGGCAGATGTTGGATTTACCACCAATCATACATTTGTTGGAAGTACCACCTTGAGACAAGATGGAGGAGAATAATTCAGCAATCATGCCGTTACCATAACCTTTGTGGCCGCCAAGAACTTCTGTAGCACCACCTAAAGGAAGGATACCGCCGCCTTCATGACGGGAGATGTTGCCCAATACTTCAGCTGCATCAGTGGAAGGAACGCCGTCTTTATTAACAGCCCAGCCATCTGGAGTAGCTTTGCCCATTTTGTTGTACATTTCAAGTTTACCACGAGTTACTACTGTAGTGGAGCAATCGAAGAAGAAGTCAACAGGATCAGCAGGTACAGTCCAAGCGATAGGGTTGGAACCAAGCATAGCTTGACGAGCGTATGTAGGAACCATGATTGCTTCGGAGTTTGTACAAGAGAAACCGATTAAGCCTTGGTCGGATGCCATTTTAGCATAGTAACCAGCGATACCATAGTGGTTGGAGTTACGTACGGATACGATACCAACACCGGATTTTTTAGCTTTTTCGATAGCCATTTCCATAGCCATATGGCCCAAGATTTGGCCCATGCCATCATGACCGTCGATAACTGCGGAGATTGGAGTTTCTTTTACGATTTCAGGTTTTGCGTCGATTTTGATCAAGCCATTAGTGATACCTTTGTGGTAACGAACCATACGTTGCATACCATGGCTTTGAATACCGAACAAGTCGGAAGTCAAAAGTACGTCTTGGATGATGTCAGCTTCTTTTTCGGAGAAACCGAATTTTTGGAAAGCGTCCATGCTCAATTTTTTTAGTGTTTCATAAGGGAATAACACAGTGTTTTTTGCGTCTGCCATCGTTAAAACCTCTTTTCAGAAAATATGTACCTGATATAGCAACTACATTCTAAAAAAATCATGAAATTAATATGATTCTAAGGGTAGTTCTATATCCTCTCAAATGACAATGTCAGTATAGCACAGAAATTTGTGAGATTGAATAGTTTTGCACTCTGAATGACATTACTAAATACGCATACGTACGGGTGATTTTAATCACATATTCTATAGTGTATAAGTGAAAAAGCCGATTATACCTTAAACTACATGGTTATGACTTTTAGTCATTATTGCATGATTTTTTTATAGATTAATAGTATTTTTTTATAGGCCTTATTAGTATAACTGTTCAGCTTTCTAGAAAGAATGATAATGGATAGATATCGATAAAACTTGAAATGTTAAGGTCTATATATCAAAATAATTGATGAGGTCATAAATTGAATGTGATAACTGAATGTATTGATATACAGAAAATCCTTCGCTTTCATCTTTTTTTTAAAATTAAAAGGTGTGCAAAAGGTTACACATATACAAGTCATACTATAATATAATATAAATATACATCCTATAGTTTATCCTATAGTTTATATGATTTATAAGCGAGGTGCTTATCTTGAAAGAATATAAGACTGTTTGTCCTTATGATTGCCCAGACGCATGTGGGCTAATTGTAAGTGTTGAAAATAATAAGGTAGTATCTGTGCGCGGTAATAAGGATCATGCTTTTACCCGTGGCACATTATGTCCTAAAATGGTGCACTACGAAAAGGTCATCCATTCTCCATTGCGTTTAGAATACCCTATGAAGCGCATTGGTAAAAAAGGTGTTGGTGAAGACCAATATGTACGTATTAGCTGGGATGAGGCGCTAGATACAATAGTAAATAATTTCAAGCACACTATAGATACTTATGGTAGTGAAAGTATTTTACGTTATTCCTACGCCGGAACAATGGGTGTTATTCAAAGCCCCGCAGCGGACTACTTCTTTCGTCGTATAGGTGCTACCGATCAAGATAGAGGAATTTGCTCGCCTGCAAAACAGGCTGGATTCCGCTCTGTTTATGGTGATACGTTGGCTGTTAAACCGCAAGAGGCACAGCATAGTGATTTAATTGTGTTATGGGGCATAAATGCAACAGCTACAGACGTTCATATCTTACATGATGTAAATATTGCTAAAAAGAATGGGGCTCAAGTTTGGATTATTGATACCCATAAAACATATACCTTTAGTCAGGCTCATGAACAGCTTGTTGTAAAACCTGGTAGCGATGGGGCCCTAGCATTAGGTATGCTTCATATCATTCATCGTGATGGCTTGGCAGATTTAGAATTTATTAATCAACATGTACAAGGGTATGATAAGCTGGTAGAAGAAACGTTAATTGACTTCACACCAGAGAACGCGTCTGAAATATGTGGTGTTTCTGTAGAGCGTATGACTGAGCTTGCTCATGCTTATGCTAAAGCTAAGGCTCCATTTATTCGTCTTGGTAGCGGGTTGTCTCGTTACGGCAATGGCGCTATGACTTGTCGTGCTATTAATGCTTTGCCGGCTGTTGTGGGAGCGTGGCAGCACCTTGGTGGTGGTCTCTTATCAAGTGCTAGTGGTAGTAAATTCGTCGGTAAAGATGTGATGCAACAGGCTCATATCCATGCGCCTGCTACACGATTGATGCCGATGATTAAACTTGGTGAAATGCTTACAAACCCTGAAGGAACTAAAGTTCATAGTTTATATATCTTCTCTTCAAATCCTGCTATCACAGCGCCTGACCAGAATGTTGTACGTAGAGGCTTAATGCGAGATGACTTATTCACTGTGGTACATGAGCGTTTCTTTACGGATACTTGTAAGTATGCTGATATTATTTTGCCTGCCACAACATCTGTAGAGCATGATGATATTTACAATTCTTATGGTCACTATACGATTGGTACGGGCTATAAATTGATTGAACCAATCGGTGAATCTCGCTCCAATTGGCAAGTCATTGCAGAATTAGCGAAGCGAATGGGATTGGTAGATGAGTTCTTTAATCTTAGCGAGCGAGAACTGATAGACCAAATTGTGCGCACCTCTAATCGTATATCTAAAGAAGACCAAGATACGATTCTTAGTGGTGAACCTGTAGAGATGGTTGTGCCTGAAAATTATAAGATGGACTTTAAAACACCATCTGGCAAAATTGAGCTTTATAATCCTCACGATGTAGAGCCCCTCATTCGATATATGTTGCCATATGGTGATAATGCGCCGTTCTGGCTTATCAATGGTAACGATATTCGCATTTTGGATTCAAGCTTTTGCGAGTTAGACTTTGATGACCCAGAATTGATGAAGCTTCGTATCCATCCTGAAGATGCAAAATTATATGACATTGCTAATGGTGATGAAGTAGAAATTTATAATAACCGTGGCAGCGTAAAAATAAAAGCGTATTATGATGATGAGGTGCAACAGGGCACATTAGTCACTCTTGGTGTATGGTGGCAATCACAATCTAGTGACACTGAAGTCGCTATCAATGCACTTATGGCAGATCGCCCTACAGATCAAGGTTGGGGCAGTACTTTTTATGATGTACAAGTTGATATAAGAAAACTTTCCTAGTTAAGTCTCTTTACTTATGGGAATGACACTATACCGATATAGAATAGTAAGAATATTTTTCTTGCATACCTAAACCCCTTTGGATTATAATAGTAACATTATTTTTATATAACCTAAAGGGGGTTACATTTATGAATGGTAACGACAATTTGTCGACCCGTGCCTATTTGGCCATAGGCATGATGTTATTCGCCCTATTCTTTGGGGCAGGGAATTTGATCTTCCCAGCGGCCTTAGGTCAACAAGCTGGTAGTAATGTAGGTTGGGCTTTGCTCGGCTTCGTATTAACAGGTGTAGGCCTTCCACTTTTAGGTGTTGCAGCGATGGGTTATTCCTCCTGTAAAGACGTTGAAGAACTTGCAAGCCGTGTTCATCCGATTTATGGCTTGTTGTACACAATTTCTCTTTACTTGAGTATTGGTCCAATGTTTGCGACGCCACGTACTGGTACTGTAGCATATGAAATTGCAATTAAACCTTTCACAGAAGGTTTAAGCATGAATATGGAACCAATTTTCTTGGCATTATTCTTTGGTGTTTCTTTGTGGTTATCCATTAGCCCACAAAAGCTTGTTAATCGTATCGGTAATATTTTGACACCAGCATTACTACTTGTAATTCTGTTGTTAATTATCAAATCCTTTATAACTCCGCTAGGCGGCTATGCAGTGCCACAACCTACTTATGGTGATGCACCTACAGCTGTGTTGCAAGGTTTCTTGGACGGTTATAATACGATGGATGCGTTGGCTTCCGTAGTATTTGCTATTCTTGTAATTGACTTTGTTCGTCTTAGCGGTGCTACATCTCGTGCGGTTATTACAAAAACCGTAATGGAAGTAGGCGCTATTGCAGTAGCTCTTCTTGGTATTGTTTATGTATTTATCGCTAACATTGGTGCTACTAGTGTTGAACGCTTTGGTTTGTTTGATACAGGTGCTCCTGTGTTGTCCGTAAGTGCTAACTACTTGTTCGGTGATTTCGGTCAAATTATCTTGGCTATCATCGTTCTTCTAGCTTGCTTGTCTACGAGTATCGGTCTTATCACTTCTTGCGGTACATACTTCCACAAGTTGACACCGAAGATTAGCTATAAATTATATGTAGTAATCTTCTCCGTAGCAGCATTTGGTCTTAGCATGTTCGGTTTGAAAACAATCATCAGTGCAGCGATTCCAGTGTTGATGCTCTTGTATCCGTTAACGATTGTAATCATCTTGTTGGCGCTTTTTCACAATGTGTTCGGTGGCCGTCGTTGCGTATACGCATGGACAATGGCTTTCACAATGATTTCTGCTCTTATGACTGGTCTTGAAACGGCAGGTATTGCACCTGCTACATTGGAACAGCTCTTTACTCAATACATTCCATTCCAGGCTGCTGGTATGGGCTGGGTGAGCTTTGCGGTATTAGGCTTTGTTGTAGGTCTTATCCATAAAGGTCTTGTGTCCGAAAATAAATAATAATATTAAAGGTTCTATGCTTTCATCTTTTTTGAAAGTATAGAACCTTTTTTGTGGCATAAAAGTTGCCATATGAAATTGCTTTTATAGATAGGAGTTTCTATAATACATATATAGTATATAAAGGAGATTTTTATGCGTAACACTCATTGTTTACCAAGTTATAGTTTTGGCGGTCACGATGTATTTGGCGCCATTCCACAATTTACAAAATTATATGGCCATACAGTAGCCATTATAGGTGGTGAGACAGCACTATCTAAGGCTATGCCTCATATTCAGCCCGTACTAGATAAGGCGGGGATTAACGTATTAGATGTTATTCCATTTGGTGGTGAATGTACCTTCGCGCGAGGCAAGGAAATTGCTGCTATGGATTCTGTGAAAGATGCAGACTTTCTCTTTGCTGTCGGTGGTGGCAAGGCTATTGATACGGTGAAAGTAGTAGCTGTAGAGCTAGATGATAAACCATTCTTTACCATTCCTACCATTGCATCTACTTGTGCGGCTACATCTGAAGCAGCCGCCGTATATACAGCAGATCATAATTTTGATGGCATTGCCTTTGTAAATCATCCGCCCGTACATTGCTTTATTGATGCAGATATTTTAGTAGAGGCACCGAGCCGTTACTTATGGGCTGGCATGGGGGACACTATCGCCAAGCATTATGAAACATTGATGTCTGCACGTAATCGTGAGCAAGTGTACAATACACAATTAGGTCTTGTTTTATCCTCCATGTGTAGTGAACCAATTTTGGAACATGGTTTACAGGCCTATAAGGATAACGAAATCAAACATCGTAGCGAAGCCTTTGATTTGATGGTGATGACCGTAATCTTTACGACGGGTATCGTATCTGGCTGTATGCCTGGCGATTATAACAGTATCATTGCACATGCTGTTTGCTATGGCTGTGCTACGAATGAAGAAACTGAAAAGCATCATTTGCACGGTGAAATGGTGGCTTATGGTTTGTTAATTCTCTTTATTGTAGATAAACAATTAGACGAGTTAAACCGTTGGTTGCCTATATATCGTGAAATCGGTTGGCCTACGAAGCTTTCACAAATGGGACTCGATGAATCCTATATACCACAAATCGTGGAGAAAGCCGTATCTGTTCGCGATGTTGTGGTATCACCGTACGAGATTACTACTGACATGTTGGCAGAGGCCATTCGTTATATGGAAACTATAGAATGTTAATTGCTAGATTATCGTGAATTTACCCTTTAATAGTTATATAATAATAGTTAGAGTATTTTACGTTTTTAATATCCATTTAGTTTGTAACTCATTGTTTTATGATTAATTGGGGGATATATTTTATCTATATTGTAAGGTAATGATGTGTTGATAATGGATATGTAGATACATTAAGTCTGGTAAAATTAACTACTATTTTAGATTGATATAAAGAGGTTGTTCATGAGTGATATTGTAAAAGGTGGTTTGTATCGCCATTTTAAGGGTATGTATTATTACGTATTAGACGTAGCCACTCATTCGGAAACGGGTGAGAAATTTGTAGTATATCAAAAGCTCTATGATGAACGCGATATGTACATACGTCCATTAGAGATGTTTATTAGCGATGTGGATCGGGAAAAATATCCTGACGTAGAGCAAAAAGAGCGATTTAAGTTGATGAGTGGACGTGACTAGGAGGGCCTGTGGAGCAGAAGTTTTTCTTTTTCGATATTGATAACACCCTAGCTGTATGGCCTGAAGGTAAAATTCCTGACAGTGCTCAATACTGCTTGGATGAATTAAAGCGACGTGGTCATCGCGTAGCCTTAGCGACGGGACGTATCCAAGTAGATGCTAAACGCTTTGCGGAACAAGCAGGGCTTACCGATTTTGTAGCGGATGGTGGTCATAGTATTACTGTCAATAATGAATTGGTGTCCATGATTGGTATGGATCGCGATGCGTGTATTAAATATTTAGAGTACTTAGAGTCTCATAATATTCCTTGGGCTGTTACGGACCGCAATAAATTAGGTCGCATTACACCGTACAAAGAAATCTTGGAGTGGAATCCAAATTGGGATGTATTTAAAACGACTGTAGATCCTGATTTTGACTTTCATAGTGTTGAAGAGTTTTATAAGATTTATGTATTCTTTAAAGAAGGGGAAGAAGAGGAGAAAGATATTGAACATATGACGCACAAGTTGATTCGCTATGGCGACGGCTGTGTTTTGTATGAACCTATGGAAAAGGCCTTAGGTATTCGCAATATGCTTGAGCACTTTGGCATGAAACCAAATCAAGCTGTTGTATTTGGCGATGGTTATAATGATTTATCCATGTTTAGACCTGAATGGCTGAATATTGCCATGGGGAATGCGCGCCCTGAATTAAAAGCAAAAGCGGACTATATTACTACAGACTGTGATAAGGACGGCATTTATAATGCGTGTAAACATTTTAAGTGGATCGACTGATGTATAGTTAATTCCCTTAATTAAAGTAAGATTTACATAAATGTTTAATTAAAGTAGCTGTAGCTACGAAATTAGTGTAGCATAATTAGTATAATGCATTTAGTTCTATACTCGTGTGTAAATAGGAGAGAGAAGTCATGAACAACAAACGTAGATTATTTTCCACTGTACTTTGTGTAGCCGCTTTGACTGCAGGCTTATTTGTATCTGGTTGCGGTAGCGATAAAGCGGGCGGCATTGGTTCCGTAGTATCCTCCGTAGTTGATGGTGGCGACGAAAAAGCTGCTGCAAAGCTTAACACACTTATCGATGCAACTAATCGCTTCAACAGTGACAATGCATCATTTGCTCAATTCCAAGCAGAAGGTTTGGCTAAATTAAAAGGTGGCTTCGCAGAAGGTGCTATTGCTAACCAACCTCACTTTGACAGACTACAAGCAGATTTAGAAAAAGCTAAAAAAGAAGGTTCTACATTCAAAGAAGTTGATGCAGAACGCGACAACGTATTGAACATTCTTAATGAATTAGTGCCGGTATATAAAGATTTGACTGCTTATGATGACTCTAAAGCTTACATGAACGATGGGGGCGCTAAAGGTAAAGAACTTGCTGCTAAATACGTTGCAGCAGTAGAAAAATTCGATGCTGCTTATGCGAAGTTCAACGAAACTCTAAATAAAGTTAATGCGGAACAAAGCAAAAAACAAATCGAAAAATTGAAAAAAGACGGTAAAAAAGGTTATGCAGCAGCAATGGAATCTACGCTTCGCTTAACTGAGCTTGTGGATAAATTGGAAAAAGCTCCTCAAAATGCTGATAAAGCAGCTGTAGAAAAAGAACTTTCCGAAATCGAAGCATTGCTTAAGAGCATAAACAACGACCGTGGTCAAGTGCTTGCTGATCGTTACAATTCCGTAGTCGGTGAAGTACGTCAAGTGCTAGCTGATCCAAGTGACAACAACCTTAACAACATGATTGAAGGTTTCAATGGTTATATTGATACGTATAACAGCACAACTCCAGACCAATTCGACGCTAAATAATCAAATAGCTAACGAGTGCGTAAGGGTAAAAAAAACAGAGCTCCTTTGGGAGCTCTGTTTTTTTGTTAATTCTATTTTAAATCGCTTACATCGTAACCGCGTTGGATCATGTTTTGGCGAACTTTCTTCCATCATAGGCGTACGGAATTTCAACCAGTACATAATAGCGCCAGGAATGCCACTAAAGAGTAGGAAAATAACAAAATACATTGTTTTTACTGCATTAAATGTATTACGTAGTACCTTTTCTGTAGTTTGTTCACGACGTAGAGAACGACGCATAATGGCACGAACCATTAAGATTAAGAAGAACGTAAAAATACAACTAAAAATGGTGTAGAAGAAAATAAAGGTCAAGAGTGATAAAATATCGTCCATAGTTTCTCTCCTTTAACAATAACTATAGCAGCATAATGATTATCAGTAATAAAGTATTCTCTCTCATATATGGCCGCATAAAAATAAGTACATAACGAATTATATACATTGTTTTGAGAGTTGCAGTCAAGTATATTGGCTATAATTTGCAAAATTGGAATATTATCATATTAAAAATATGTTTATTTGCATTTTTTGCATGCAGGCGTAATAAAATTCACCCTTAATTCATGGGAAATCGTTTTATAAGTTGGTATAATAAAAGATGATTATACTGTTATGTTTGTATAGGAGAATGATTATGAGCTCTAAACGTAAGTTAATTTCCACCTTAATGTGTGTAGGTGCTTTAACAGCAGGTTTATTCGTTTCTGGTTGCGGTAGTGATAAGGCAGCTGATAAAGTATCCTCTGCAGTATCTTCTGTTACAGACTCTAAGTCTGACGAAAAACTAAATAAGGCATTTGATGAACTGATTAAGACAACAAATGAATTTAATGGCAATAACGTAACTTGGGGTCAACAACATGCTGAAAATCTTGCTAAGTTAAAAGCCGGTTTTGATGAGTATGCAATTAATACACAGCCTAGATTTGAGAACTTACAAAATGGGTTGAAGAAAAGTAAAGAAATAGGCAATACATACAAAGAAGTTGATACCGAGCGCGACAATGTATTAGCTGTATTGGATGAACTAATGCCTGTTTATAAAGAGCTTAAATCCTATACTGATTCTAAAGCATATCTAAACGATGGTAAGGCTAAAGGTAATGAGCTAGCAGCTAAATACGTAGCAGCTGTAGAGAAATTCAATGCTGCCTATGATAAGCTAGGTGAAGTTATCAATACAACAAACAAAGAGAAAAATAAAAAGAAAATGGAACAAATGAAGAAAGATGGTTACAAAAACTATGCTGCCGTTATGGAAGCAACTCTTCGTTTGACCGATTTAGTTGAAAAAGTACAAGCAACGTATACTAACCCTGATAAAGCTGCTATCGAAAAAGAAATTGGCGAAATTCAAGCGTTGCTTAATGGTATAGACACAAAAGACTCCCATAAAGAATCTTTAGTTCGTAACTTCAATGATACTGTTGGTGCTATTCGTCAAGTAATGGTTGATCCTAATGATAAATACCAAGATCGTAACCTTAATCGTATGATTCAACAATATAATAGTTACATTGATTCTTATAACCGCACTAAACCAGATGATTTGGATGGTAAGAAAAAATAATATCGTCTTTATAAGAGAGCCTCTCGTTTTACGAGAGACTCTCTTTATAGTATGAAGTATACGGCTTAATGGCAGTACATACTTCTCTATAATTATTATTTGTAAAATAAAAACTAATTTGTATATGAGGAGAGCCAATGAAACGGTTCGTAAAATTATTTGGTATTTTTACGTTATTAATGTCTTTGCTGCTTATTACCGGTTGCGGTAGATATCAAGCTTTTAAATCCGTGTTAGATGAAATTATTTATAAAGGCACTACCTATGTAGATAATCCTACCGATGCTAGTGTTACTTTCACATTGGATGGCACAAGTTATACTGTGGATGCCCATAGCGTGAAGGAAATCGACTTGAAAGAGGGGGCTCATACACTCGTTACGCCAAAAGGTGAAACAAAAACCTTTACGGTTTCTCAATATGATATGAAGTCCATTTTGAATCCGACGGAAACGACATATGCTATTTGGTATGTTCAATATGGCGAAGGCAAGGTTGGCAATGTTCAACATGGTGAAGTAACCACATCTATTGGGAATGATGTATATGTAGGTCCTATGACGACGCGTTCTGATATCTATATCGCTCGTCGTGGAAAATATCCATTCCGTTATGGTCTTGATGAGCCTTTTGAGGAAGTGGTTTATGTCAATGAACGGGATCCTAATGAGAAGGGGAATCCCGATGCATTGGTATTTGGGAAAATTTATCGACCAATGGAATTTAAAGAAGCGTATCCTAAATTATATAAAGAGTATTTAGGCGAATAAGCTGTTTAAATAAGTAGTTTATTTATTATCTATTTGTATGTTATGAGTACAATTATTTTTGTGTGTTAAGGAGATAATTATGAATAAGAAATTGTGGTCTCGTTGCTTGATGGCCGGTGTATTATCTATGAGTTTATTCGTTGTAGCTGGCTGTGGTGAGTCTAAAGAGGATAAACAGGCTAGATTTGAAAAGGCGCAACAAGAGGCGTTGGCACAGGATCGTACCAATAATGTAGCTCTTACAGATAAAATATCTAAAGCAGATACTTGGAAAACTGCAATTAATAAGTTGAAAGAACGAGGCGAATTAAAAACTGCCCCAATTCAAGTCTCTGGGGACATGACTTTTGATCAAAAGGCCTTTAAGATTGACGTAGTAAAACCAGGGACCACTGAGTTGTTACGTTATCAATATGATCTTGAAAAGCAAACTTGGTCTGATGGCGCGCCTGTTGACGTAGTTGGTCCTGGCAAGAACGATATTGCTCAAACATTCTACTCCATCGACAATCTAAATCCAGATATGATGGCAACTGTTATTGAAAGCTTTAAAAAAGAAGGTCAATCCAATCCTGAGTTGAAAGATACTTATACAGGTTTCATTACAAAAGCCGGTATGGGTTGGGGGCCGAAAAGCCAAAAATTCCTCTACTTTGTAAATCAAATTGACTCTGAGGGCGGCGGCTTGGAAGGCGACAAAATCATTGAAGCTACTTATGATGAATCTGGCAAGGCTATCAAGTTGAAAGGTAAAACCTAAAGGTAGTAAAGAACGCAAAAAATCTTATTAAATAAATATTGAATATATGTTACTTCTCTATGTATTGAAATGCTCTATTAACTAAGTTTGTTATTAATCTATATGGTAGAGATATTGTATAGGTCAAAAACATTCTAGTAAAATTTAATGATTTTTTAGAATATTTTGGCTTTCAATACGAGTGTAATATGATATACTAAAAAAGAGCCGCTCACGGGTTGAGCGGCTTTTCTATGTGAATTTTACATACATGTTAGTATAGATGATACATTTTTGGGGGAACTATGAACTGGAAACGCTTGGCTTTATGTGCACTGTTAGGGATTACAATGCTTGGTACTGCGGCATGTGGTACAAAAAGTGGGGAACAACCACAAGGAAATACTGTAAAAGCAGAAACGGTAGCTATGCCTAACTTCTCTAACGCGCCAATTGCTGATGAATACGCTATTTTTGATACAAATTATGGTCAATTCAAAGTTCGTTTATTAGGTTCTAAATCACCGATTACAGTTAAGAATTTTGATTATCTAGTAAAAAAAGGCTTCTATAACGGTGTTACATTCCACCGCGTTATCGAAGGATTTATGATTCAAGGCGGGGATCCAGATGGCACAGGTGCTGGCGGTCCAGGCTATACAATTCCTGATGAATTCTCTAATGACTTGCATTTCAACAAAATGGGCGTTCTTGCCATGGCTAACCGTGGTCCGAACACTGGGGGCTCCCAATTCTTCATTACCTTAGGTCCTACAGATTGGCTAGATAATAAACACACTATCTTTGGCACTGTAGTACAAGGTATGGATGTAGTTGAAAAAATCGGCAAAGTAAAAACTGGCCGCAACGATAAGCCTGTAGAACCAGTAATCATTAATACCATTACATTGGAACCAATTACTGATGATGCGAAAAATGGCAAATAAGAAGAGTACTACTCAAGGGTCTAGTTCTTGTGAAAGTTCATCTCCACAAGCCTTACAAGGATCTGTCTTGGATTGTGAATCAATCTTGCAGGACGGGACTGGTGAAATGAAGGGATCTGATGAGTTGCACTATATATATTTGGTGCGTTGTGCGGATGATTCCTTGTACTGTGGATGGACTACAGATCTTGAGCGCCGTATTGATGCGCACAATGGACATATTCCAGGTGGTGCCAAGTATACGAGGGGCCGGCGCCCTGTGACCTTGGTGTATGCTGAAAGCTTTCACCATAAACATGAGGCTCAACGTAGGGAATATGCCATTAAACAGATGACTAAGACTAAGAAGTTGAGGCTCATTAAGGGTGCAAAATAGTCCTTAATTATGGTATAATATGATGATTGATTACTACCATGGAGGTTGAAAATGAAGCGGGTTCTAGTGTCCGTAAAAAGTGTACAACGAGATATGGACGGCAAGGATACCGTAGTGGAACTGATTTCCCCAGGTACATCACATGAAAAGGGTAATGCCCAGTATGTGCGTTACGAAGAATCTAGTGTGACTGGCTTAGATGGGGTAAAGACGACCATTAAAATCCATGATGACTCTATTGTATTGCTCCGAACAGGGGCTGTGAATATGCGTCATCAATACGTCCGTGGTGAAGAGCGCGAGTCCGTGTATGAAACACCGTATGGTGATTTACACATGGCCGTGAACACTCATGAATTAACAGTAGACTTTCACGAAGGCGTAGGTCATGTTCATTTAGGATATGACATTTCCGTTGAAGGTGAATGGCAATTTTATAATCAGTTAGATATAGACGTGCGGGAGGATACAGAGCATGGAAATGAAGGAAATCCTGAAATCGGGGATTGAACAGGCATTACAAGATACGATTAACAGCGGTGGTTTACCAGCTGGGGAATATCCAGAAATCGTTCTCGAAGTGCCACCTCAAAAAGAGTTCGGTGATTTCTACAAATATCGCTATGCAATCCGCTCGTGTAGCTCGTCAAAATCCTCGTGCTATTGCAGAGGCTTTGATTAGCCATATGAATTTTGATTGGCTCGAACGTGCTGAGGTTGCTGGTGCAGGTTTCATCAACTTCTTCTTGAAATCTGATATGGTGTACGATACGTTGAAAGCCATTTTAAATGCTGGCGATCAGTATGGTGTTCAGCCATTGCGTGCACGCGATACGATTCAAGTAGAGTACGTAAGTGCTAACCCAACAGGCCCGTTGCATGTAGGTCATGGTCGTGGTGCTGCGTATGGTAGTGCACTTGTAAACTTGTTGCGTGCAGCAGGTTACAATGTACAGTCTGAGTACTATATCAATGATGCGGGTAACCAAATCGATAATATGGCTATCTCCATTGAGTACCGTTTCCAAGAGTTGCAAGGTGCGACATTAGTGTTCCCACCTAAGCGCAACGAAGATGGTTCCATGCCTGAATTCGATATTCCAGAAGGGGCTCTCGTGTTCCCTGAAAATGGCTACCGTGGTCCTGATATTATCGAGACTGCAAAAGCTATTGCTGAACGCGAAGGCTTTGATAAATTGAATGCTATGAACGAAGCAGATCGTATTGCCTTGTTCAAAGAGGAAGGTCTTAAAGAAAAACTAGCTCGCCTAGAGGAGACATTGAGAAACTTCCGCGTTACTTTTGATAATTGGTTCTCTGAGCGTACTGTTCACGAAACAGAGGAAATTCATCACTCTATAGAGGCGTTGAAGGTTCTTGGCAAAGTATACGAAAAAAACGGCGCTTTGTGGTTGAAATCCACTGATTATGGTGACGATAAAGACCGCGTTGTTATTCGTGATAATGGTGTTCCTACATACTTGGCGGCAGATATTGCATATCACCGCAGCAAATATGATCGTGGATTCAAAGAAATGATTGATATTTGGGGCGCTGACCATCATGGTTATGTGTGCCGTGTAAAAGCTGCTATGGCCGCTTTTGGTTATGATCCAGACCAATTAACTATATTGTTATTACAAATGGTAGCATTGTTCCGCGATGGGGAACTCGTTAAATTATCTAAACGTAGTGGCGATAGCGTTACATTAGATGAGTTGATTGATGAAGTAGGCGTAGATGCATCTCGTTATTTCTTCTTGATGCGTTCCTTAGATAGCCAACTTGATTTCGATATTAACTTGGCGAAATCTCGTAGCAATGATAATCCAGTGTATTATATCCAATATGCTCATGCTCGCATTCACAGCATTTACAACCAAGTGCGTGAAGCTGGCATCGCATTTGGCGATTATAGTGAAACTGATTTCACAACGCTTACAAGCGAAATGGAATTAGAATTAATTAAGAAATTAGCTGAATATCCAGAAGAGGTAGTTCAATCTGCTGAACATCGCGCGCCTCATCGTATTGCTCGTTACTTATACGATTTAGCAAGCATGTTCCACTCCTTCTATCGTCAAGGTCGTATCATTGGCGTAGATCCAGCGTTGCAACAAGCTCGTCTAGGATTAATCACAGCAATTGCCCTCGTACTTCGTCAAGGCTTGGGTATTTTAGGTATTTCCGCTCCGGAAAAAATGTAATAGGTGGGAGGCATCATGGCAACTAAGTATATTTTCGTAACTGGCGGCGTTGTTTCTTCTCTTGGTAAAGGGATTACAGCAGCATCCTTGGGTCGCTTGCTTAAAAACCGCGGTTTCAATGTAACGATTCAAAAATTTGACCCATACATTAATATTGACCCTGGTACGATGAGCCCTTACCAACATGGTGAAGTATTCGTAACAGATGACGGCGCTGAAACTGACCTTGATTTAGGCCATTATGAACGCTTCATCGATATTAACCTTAGTAAACGTTCTAATATTACAGCTGGTAAAGTGTACTGGTCTGTAATTAATAAAGAACGTAAAGGTGACTACTTGGGTAGCACTGTACAAGTAATTCCACATATTACAAATGAAATTAAACAAAATGTATACCGCGTAGGTAAAGAGGATAACGCTGATGTAGTTATCACTGAAATCGGCGGTACAGTAGGCGATATTGAAAGCTTGCCGTTCATGGAAGCTATCCGCCAAGTGAAAAAAGAAGTAGGTCGTAACGACGTACTGTACATTCACGTTACATTGGTACCATACATCAATGCAGCAGGCGAGTTGAAAACAAAACCTACACAACATAGCGTAAAAGAATTGCGCAGCATCGGTATTCAACCAGATATCTTGGTATGCCGTAGTGAAAAACATATTTCTGATGAAATGAAAGAAAAACTTGCTTTGTTCTGCGACGTAGAACCAGAAGCAGTTATTGAAAACAAAACTTGCAGCTCCATCTATGAAGTACCATTGATGATGCAAGACCAAGGACTTGATGACATCGTTATCAAAAAATTAGGTCTTGAAGAACGTCCTTGCGATATGACTGCATGGAAAGAAATGGTTCACAAAATCTTGAATCCAAGCAAAGATATTACAGTGGCTATCGTTGGTAAATATGTAGCATTACATGATGCGTATTTATCCGTAGTTGAAGCTCTAGATCATGCTGGTATTGCTACGGGTACTAAAGTGAATATTCGTTGGATTGACTCCGAAGAACTTGATGATACATCTATAGATCCTAAAGAGATATTTGATGGTGTTGAAGGTATCATCGTACCTGGTGGATTTGGTTCTCGTGGTGTAGAAGGTAAAATCCGCACAATCCAATACGCTCGTGAAAACAATATTCCATATCTTGGTCTATGCCTTGGCATGCAAACTGCAGTAATGGAATTTGCTCGTAATGTATGCGGTATGGAAGGTGCCACTTCTAGCGAATTCGATGAAAACGCTAAATATAAAGTGATCGATTTGATGAGTGACCAAGTTGATGTAGATAAAAAAGGTGGCACAATGCGCCTTGGTGTTTACCCATGTAAAGTAGAAGCGGGTACAAAAACTCGCGAAGTGTATGGGGAAGACCTTATCTATGAACGTCATCGTCACCGTTATGAGTTCAACAATGAATACCGTCAACAATTGACTGATGCTGGTCTTGTTATCTCTGGTACATCTCCAGATGGTCGACTTGTGGAAAGTGTAGAAGTGAAAAATCATCCATTCTTCATCGGTACACAAGCGCATCCAGAACTTAAATCCCGTCCAAATAATGCACATCCATTATTCCGCGGTTTAGTAGATGCGATCTTAGAACTTAAAAAATAGAGTAGAGCCATGGGATCTCTTTTATCTATTATAGGTATATTTATATTAGCTGCACTCAAACTAGAGCAGTTTGTATATGGTAAATCGGGAAAAGAACAATCTACAACTGGTCACATAGCACGGAGAGGGCTTGCTAATATAGCGGGTTTAATCGCTTTTGATCATTCTACTATAAGTAGTAAATCTATTGTAGTACGTAAAAGAAGAAAGATGCTCAGAAATGAGCATCTTTCTTCTTTTTATTTACATCGAAAAAAATATTGGAAAAAAATATCGATAAATTTAAAAAAATAACGCTTGCAATATTGAATGATATTTGTTATTATATAGACAAAGATAGATATACCGATGGTGCTAAGTGCACCAATACAAATATAATCATTACAATTTGAAACTCACACAAGGAGGACATAACATGTCTATTATTGGTAAACAACTTCCTGAATTTACACTTGATGCTTTCAAAAAACCTGAATTGGTAAAAGTAAGCACTGCAGACGTGTTGGGTAAATGGTCTGTATTCGTATTCTATCCAGCAGATTTCACATTCGTGTGCCCTACTGAATTGGAAGACGTACAAAACTCCTATGCAGAGTTGAAAGAATTGGGTTGCGAAGTTTACTCCGTATCTTGTGACTCCGAATTCGTTCACAAAGCATGGTCTGATACTTCTCCAACTATCAACAAAATCGAGTACTACATGTTAGCTGACAAAAAACATGAATTAGCTGATTTCTTCGATGTATTCCAAGAAGAATCCGCTATGGCTTACCGTGGTACTTTCGTAGTAGATCCAGAAGGCTTCGTACGTACAGCTGAAATCCATGATATGGGTATCGGTCGTTCCGCTGAAGAATTGGTTCGTAAAGTACAAGCTGCTCAATTCGTAGCTAAACATGGCGACCAAGTGTGCCCTGCACGTTGGAAACCAGGTAAAGATACTTTAAAACCAGGTCTTGATCTTGTAGGTAAAATCTAATTTAGAAACCTATACTTAAGTGCTAGAGTAATCTAGACAACTCCTCAAATGACAAGAACACGGGCGCGCATCGTTTTCCTGACGATACGGTAAGTCCCAATACCAGATGAACCCTCTCCAATTCATCATGGTAAACCTCATATAACAAACTACAAACTATACGCAAAAGGACTGGCCTTCGGGCTGGTCCTTTTGTGTTGTTTATATCCCTTTGCAAAAGTAGGAAATAAGTTCTTGCTTTTTTGTTATGAGTAGTCTATAATGAAATTAATTCCTAGTGATATACAAGGTTTTATAAAAATAGTATAACAAGTGCTTTATAACATGGGGTGTGTTAGCGCACTAACTTTTACAAAGAGAGGCAACATATATGAGGATTTCCACAAAGGGTCGTTATGCATTGATGGTTCTCATCGATTTAGCAGAGCAAGGTCAAGATAAACCAGTATCTTTGCGATCTGTGGCAGAGCGACAAGGCATTTCTGAAAAATACCTAGAAGGTATCGTAGCTCGTTTGGGTGCTGCAAACCTAGTGGATAGCATTCGTGGTAAATACGGCGGCTATCGATTGTCTAAAAGCCCTAAAGAGTACACAATTATTGAAATTTTGCTTGCTACAGAGGAATCTATGGCTATCATTTCCACCCTTGATGAAGGGGTGAGTACTGATACGGTAATCAACGAACGCACTGTTGGTTTCTGGGCAGGATTACAAAACTATATTCATGATTATTTAGAAAACGTAACTCTTCAAGATGTAATTGACGGAACTTACGCTAAACTTGATACAAAATATGATAATTGGGATGGTTCGATTTAATAAGGAGTGACTATTATGTCTAATATTGCAAAATCTTTCGTTGAATTAATTGGTAAAACACCTTTGTTGGCAGCTACACGTTTTGGTAAAAAATATGGCGCAGATGCAAATATTTTTGCTAAATTGGAATATTTTAATCCAGGTGGTTCTGTAAAAGACCGTATTGCTGCAGCAATTATCCAAGCAGCTGTTGAATCTGGTGAATTACAACCAGGTGGTACAATCGTAGAAGCTACATCTGGTAACACTGGTATCGGTTTATCCGCTGTTGGTGCTGCTCTTGGCTATAAAGTTGTAATCGTAATGCCAGAAACAATGTCCATCGAACGCCGTAAATTGATGCTTGGCTATGGTGCTCAACTTGTGTTGACTGATGGCTCTCTTGGCATGAAAGGTGCTATTGCAAAAGCTAAAGAAATTGTAACAGCTACAGCTGGTGCCATCGAGGCGGGTCAATTCGTAAATCAAGCAAACCCAGCAATTCACTATAGAACTACAGGTCCTGAAATCTGGCAAGATACAGATGGTGCAGTAGATATCTATGTAGCAGGTGTTGGTACAGGTGGTACTTTAACAGGTGCAGGTCGTTATTTAAAAGAACAAAATCCTGATATTAAAGTAGTAGCTGTGGAACCAACTGATTCCCCAGTATTATCTAACGGCAAACCAGGCCCTCATAAAATCCAAGGCTTAGGCGCTGGCTTCATTCCTGATACTTTGGATACTAACATTTACGATGAAGTAATCCAAGTAACTAACGAAGATGCTTTTGCTACATCTCAAGCATTTGGTCATACAGAAGGCGTATTGGTAGGTATTTCCTCTGGTGCAGCTCTTTGGGCCGCTCAAGAATTGGCAAAACGCCCTGAAAATAAAGGTAAAAACATCGTAGTAATTCTTCCTGATACAGGCGAACGCTACTTGTCTACAGCTTTATTCCCTGAAGTGTAATAGAATATGATTGGTGAAAGCAGTGAATATGCTTTCCTAATATAGCAATGCCCCTCGTTTAGAGGGGCTTTTTCGTGCTTAACATACTGGAAGTTTATATTAGGAATATTTAATTTAACATAAAGAAAAAGGAGCTACTAGGTAGCTCCTTTCATGTTATGGTATGTATTTAATTGTAACTATCTACCGTTCTTAACGATATTGTCCATCCAGTTGAATAATTCATCTAGATCGTAGTCACCAGAATGGTTTACATCAAATGGTGTAGCCATATCTACTTTATACCCAAGGTTTTGAGCACGGGTACCAACGATCAATGGAATTGCTACAGATGTATTGCTGTCAGCTGTACCGTAGCGGATACGATAGAACTGCGCATTTGTCGCTGCTGGAGAACCGAGATAGTTCATTGGGTTCATCATAGTAACGACCTTAGCATTTTGTACATATGCCTCTGGATTAGAGGTTGTATCGTGTAAAGCTGCAGTAATTGTAAAGTGATTATTATCTGTTGTACTTGTACCGAATAAGTTGTTCTCGCCAGAGTCATTAGAACGGGAATCGAATGCACCTGGTGCTTTAGAACGGCTTACAAATTGGTTATAAGCTTCCCAGTTAATATCTTTGATTGTACCGGTTTTATTATCACGTACAAGATATGTATGTTTAGATAAATCAGTACCTTTAGCTTGTGCCTTGTTAGCAGCTGCAACGATAAATTCTTTCACATAGTTTGAAAGTACCGTTACCATTCTTATCTAATTTCAACACACGACCTACAGAGTCATGTAATTGTAAGTTATTTACGTAATCAGGGAAGTGTTCGTTAAGTAGATTGGAGTAAGCCACATCATCAGCATTCAAGTTCACACGTTGCATTGTGCGTTGTGGTGGAGCAGAGTTACCACCTACATTAGCTTGAGGCAATTCACCTTGACCCATGGATACTTTGTTGAAGGAGGTAATACCATTATAGCTCCATTCATAAGCCATATCTGCCGCATCAAGGTTAGTGATAGGGGCGTACGCAGAAACTGCGTATACATTCGTTGCAGCTGTAGCCGCACCTAATGCTTGTAAATATGGTTGGAAGTCGGAGCTGTTGCCTGCAGCGCCTTGTAACAAGGATACCGCACCGCCAGCACTTGTACCATTGGTGATAATGCGATTTGCATTACCTGGCATAGTGGAATCGTTTGCATGCAAGTATGCCGTAGCTGCTTGTAAGTCAACGATTACTGCTGGTGCTTTGCCGATGAAGTTACCATCGGATGCTTTGTTTGTACGGCCACGTGTAGCTGGGGAGGCTACTACGTAACCACGGGATAATGCATATACAACACTGTTGGGTTTGCCATTTTCTACTTTTGGAGTCATAGCTTGGCTTGGCATGTAACCACCTACAGCATTTGGCATGAAGATAGGGGCTGTTTGTGTATTGTAACCATTTACAGTACCGTTGTTGAAGTATTCTTCTGGTACATAAATGTTCATGTACTGTTGATCGATATCGATAGGATTAGCGACGTAAGGGATATATTCGAAGGCGCGATATTTGATTTCCTTATTATCTACTGTTGTAGACATGGATTCGTAATTTTTCACGTCGAAGGCAAGGCTAATCTTTGAAGATGCATCGGCTTGCAATGGTGGCTCCATTGGTTGGGAAAGAATATCTTTCTCTTCTACTACAGCAGATCCTTTAGTGGATGCCTCATTACGAGCATCTACATAGGATTGAGGCAATTTGCTTTCTTGAACATTAGCTTCGGATTTAGCTTTTTCTTCCGCCTCAGCTTGAGCTTTAGCAGCGGCCTCAGCTTCAGCTTTAGCTTTTGCTTCAGCTTCCGCTTGAGCCTTAACAGCAGCTTCCGCTTCTTCTTTTGCTAATTGCTCAGCAGCTAAACGTTCCTGCTCTTCTTTGATCGCAGCTTGTCTTGCAATTTCTGCTTGCTCGGCTGCAATACGTTGTTGTTCTGCTTGTTGAGCCGCAATACGCTCTTGCTCAGCTTTTAGAGCTGCTTGGCGTTGCGCCTCAGCTTGCTCGGCAGCGATACGCTGTTGTTCCGCTTGTTGAGCTGCAATACGCTCTTGCTCCGCTCTTAATGCCGCTTGGCGTTGCGCTTCAGCTTGCTCAGCTGCGATACGCTCTTGTTCTGCTTTAGGGCCGCTTGGCGTTCTGCCTCAGCTTTAGCGGCAGCTTCTGCACGTTGACGCGCAGCTTCTTCAGCAGCTAAACGTTCTTCCTCAGCTTGTTGAGCAAGGATACGTTCACGTTCTGCTTTTAAAGCAGCTTGGCGTTGCGCCTCAGCTTGCTCGGCAGCGATACGCTGTTGTTCCGCTTGTTGAGCTGCAATACGCTCTTGCTCCGCTCTTAATGCCGCTTGGCGTTGAGCTTCAGCTTGCTCAGCCGCAATACGTTGTTGCTCTGCTTGTTGAGCTGCAATACGCTCTTGCTCCGCTTTTAAAGCAGCTTGGCGTTGCTCCTCAGCTTGTTCAGCAGCGATACGTTGTTGTTCTGATTGTAGAGCTGCGATACGTTCTTGCTCCGCTTTTAAAGCTGCTTGGCGTTGAGCTTCAGCTTGCTCAGCAGCAATACGTTGTTGTTCCGCTTGTTGAGCTGCAATACGTTCTTGCTCCGCTTTTAAAGCTGCTTGGCGTTGAGCTTCAGCTTGCTCAGCCGCAATACGTTGTTGCTCTGCTTGTTGAGCTGCAATACGCTCTTGCTCCGCTCTTAGAGCCGCTTGGCGTTGAGCCTCAGCTTGCTCAGCTGCAAGACGTTGTTGCTCTGCTTGTTGCGCTGCGATACGTTCTTGCTCCGCTTTTAAAGCCGCTTGGCGCTGCGCTTCAGCTTGCTCAGCCGCAATACGTTGTTGTTCTGCTTGTAGAGCTGCAATACGTTCTTGTTCTGCTTGTAGAGCTGCAATACGCTCTTGTTCTGCTTTTAGAGCCGCTTGGCGTTGAGCTTCAGCTCGCTCGGCAGCAATACGTTGTTGTTCCGCTTGTTGAGCTGCAATACGCTCTTGCTCCGCTTTTAGAGCTGCTTGGCGTTGAGCCTCAGCTTGCTCAGCCGCAAGACGTTGTTGCTCTGCTTGTATACGAAGGCGTTCTTGTTCAGCAGCTTGGCGTTGCGCTTCAGCTTGCTCAGCCGCGATACGTTGTTGTTCTGCTTGTTGAGCTGCGATACGCTCTTGTTCAGCTCTTAACGCAGCTTGTTGCGCCGCACGTTGTTGCTCGGCTTGCATTGCCGCTTGACGTTGAGCCTCGGCTTGTTGTTGAGCAATCCGTTGCTGTTCCGCTTGCATTGCAGCTTGACGTTGAGCTTCGGCTTGTTGTTGGGCAATACGTTGTTGCTCAGCTTGCAACGCCATTTGACGTTGTTGTTCACCGAGAATTGCAGCTTGACGCTGAGCTTCAGCTTGCTTTTGGGCAACCATTTGCTGATCAACTTGGCTTGTACCTGCTTGTTGTGCGGCTTCTTCTGCTGCTAATTGAGCTAATCTTTCACGTTCTGCACGTTGAATATCGCGGATAGTCAATTTTTGTTTAGCTACCACGGGTTTAGTAGTTGTTGTATTAGCAACTGTTAACGGCATAGTAGATTGCTCTTGTACAACTACAGGCGTACGTTGTACTTGTGTAGTTTGAATTTGTTGCTTGCCATCTACTTGTTTTTGTACAGTTACAGGTTCTGTTTTCCGTTGTACATTCATCAAACTGTGCATCGCCAATGTTGGTTCCATGACAGCATTAGTTTGTTTGTTAACAACATATTGTGGTTGTGAAACGGCCCGTTGTTGATCTGATAAAGCTTTTGCAATATCGTTCACAGGTACTGGACGTACACGAGGAATCAAAGGTGTTACCTTTGGCGGCGCTTGCGTTGTTACAGTTTGTTGTCTAACTGTTTGCACTTGCATCAACGGTTGTGTTTGCATTGGCACCGTTTGTTGTACCTGTGCAGGTCTTACGAATGCTTGTTGTTGAGTGACAACCGTTGTTTGTGTAATTGGTGGGGTAGGTTGGGTTACTACAGGTCGTACGACTGGGGGCACTACATTTGTAGTGGCTTGAGTCGTTGATTCAGTGGTAGTGTTCGAACCTACTAAATCATTCATGTTGAGGGTAGGGGCTGCGTGGGCAACACCACCCAACGCTGCAGCTGCAAAAAATGCAGCGGTAACCTTACGTTTCCTAGATGATTTCATGAATTACTCTCCGAACTAGATTTGAAAATAATAATTTATAATTTTAAAATTTGTTTATATTTATATAGTTTAACATAAATCGATATATTTGTACAATTTGTGAAAGTTTAGCTAGATATTAAATGAGTTAGCAATGAAAAAAAGTTACAAAAATTATAAAAATAAATTACCTTGAGTGTAATATTGAAAATTGAATTTAAATAATCGAAAAAGTGCTAGAAAAACCTTTGTTTATGCATATCTATAACGCATTGGAAGATATCGAAATGATATTATTATTAATGAAAGTAAGGTGATATAATTGCTTACAATGAATAATTTAATAGTTTGAGAAATAACATACGAGAGGGGGATTATCATCAATATAGGAATTACTTTTTTCTGGGGAAAATCATATAACCATATTTGGTCTAACGGTGCCGGTCAGAATATGTACTTCTTGAAACAATGTTTAGAACAGATTGACGGCGTCGAATCTGTTTATTTTGTTTTCTGGGGTAATGACAAAGCGAATATCTCAGATAACTTGCAATTAGATTTGATGGGCGTAGACGTCTTTCACACAGACGAAGTCGTAGATAAGACAGATATTCTCATCGAAGGTACATTGACCTTAGAGCCGCATATAGAAAAAGAGTATCGGAAACGAGGCGCTAAGATCGTTTCTTACCGAATGGGTAATGACTTTATCTCAGATATGGAAAAAATGGTCCACGATAAACCGGGGGCCCGTGCTTTCAACGGCACAAAATATGATGCTATATGGATGATTCCACAGCATATCAAAACGAATCGTTGTTATTTGGAAATTATGACAAAAGCCCCTGTTTATGAGGCGCCTCACTTATGGCATCCCATTTTCTTAGACGATAAGATTGAGTCTATGAAGGATAAGCACACCTTTGGATATGAACGAGAGCGTATTACAAAGGATGGTGCCCGTGTATCGGTGTTAGAGCCTAATATATCGGTTCTTAAAAATTGCATGATTCCTATCCTAATCGGTGAAGAAGCGTATCGTCATCATCCTGATCTAGTGAAACATATCTATCTATGCAATACATATGACAAAAAGGATGAAGATGCTATCTTTAATTACATTGGCTATACAAGTGCTGTAAAAGATACGGTTATGACCGTTGAGACACGTCATATTACACCAAACTTTTTAGCAGAATATACAGATGTAGTATTGTCCTTTCAGTGGGAAATGCATTGAATTACGTGTACTATGAGGCGCTATATGGCAACTATCCATTAGTGCATAATTCGCCGATGCTGAAAGCTAAACACATCGGTTATTACTACGAAGAATTCGATGCATATGATGGGGCACGTCAGCTGATCAATGCTATTAAGAGTTATGATGCTGATTTTGAAACACATGCAAAACGGAATAAAGAATTAATTGATTCTTTGTCGCCGCTAAATAATGACAACATTAGAACATATCAAATGTTAATAGAAAAGTTAGGAGTAAGAGGTTAGTATGAATAAGATTTTTAAAGTTATTTGGAGCAAATCTAAACAATGTTACGTAGTTGTATCTGAAATGGCTAAAAATACTACAGGGAAAAAGAAAATTGTGGTGGCTAGTATTTTGGCGACATTGGCTATGACTACTGCTGTACAAGATGTAAATGCTGTTAATGGTAGCGGGGATCGTGCTGGATTCAGCGATGGCAGTTCAGGTGTTGCTTTTCATAGTACACAAGGTTTAGCTATTGGCTTGAAAAATGGTGACGTAACAAGAGCTAACGGTAACGTTGCAACTGTTGCAATTGGTGCTCATAGTCATGCTAATGGATCTTCCTCAGTTGCTATTGGTGGTGGTGAAACAAATGGTCAAGGTGCAGTTGCATTAGGTTGGGTTAGTGCAACAGGAAATAGTGCCGTTGCTTTAGGCGGTACAGGTGGTACTGCGGCTAATGGTGATAATGCATTTGCTACGAGCGGCGGTGTTGCAACAGGGGCAAATACATTTGCTGCAAGTGGTGGTGTTGCTAGTCAGAGTAATGCAATTGCCATTGGTTCTGATTCGAAAGGTGCTGGCGAAAGTGCATTAGCATTAGGTAAAAGTACACAAGCAAAATCTAGTAAATCTATTGCTGTTGGTGAAGGTGCAACTGCTGATGGTACTGCAACTATAGCTATTGGTGCTGGTAATACAGCTACTGGTTGGGGTTCTTCCGCAATTGGTAAAAATGTACAAGTTACGAAAGAACGTTCTACAGCTCTTGGGTGGGACTTAACAGTAGATCAAGCTGCTGCAACTTTAGTAGGCTATAACTCCCAAGTACACGCAAACCAAGGTACAGGTCTTGGTTCTACAATTAATATTGAATCTGCTGCACAATATGGTACAGGCATTGGCTACCAAGTTGATGTAACAGGTAAAAATGCTGTAGCAATTGGCTCTAGTGGTGATTTAGGAACACATACAGCAGCTAGAGCAACTGATGCGGTTGCTGTGGGTACAGCTACCGTTGCTTCTGGTGAAGCTGCTACAGCAATTGGTAAAAAAGCTGCAGCAAGTAATGATAATTCTATTGCAATTGGTACAAATGCAACTTCCTCTGATTCTGCTGCTGTAGCCATTGGTTATGACTCTAAAGCTAGTAACACAGGGACTGTAGCTATTGGTTATGGTGCTAATGTTACTGGCTATACATCTGTAGCAATTGGTAATTCTGCTACCGCAACAGGTGGTACTAGTGTTGTTATTGGCGATGGTGCCTCCTCTACTGTAGGTTTAGGTACTGCATTAGGTAGGGGTGCAAAAGCAAATCATGAAGGTAGTGTTGCTTTAGGTGCACAATCTGAAACTGGTGCAGCTAATAGTACAAGTACAATGACTGTTGCTGGTAAAAGCTATACCTTAGCAGGCGGTACAGCAAATGGTACTGTTTCTATTGGCTCCGCTAGTAAAAAACGTACAATTACAAATGTAGCAGCAGGTACTGTATCTGCTACATCTACAGACGCAGTTAACGGATCTCAACTACATGCAGTAGTTCAAGCTGTTGAAAGTACGGCTACTGTAGCGTCTAGTGCGTTAACAAAGGCTACTGATGCTGAAACGAAAGCCACTGCAGCTGTTTCCACAGCAAACTCTACTGCTGCTGGATATAATGCAGCAAAAGCTGAGATTTCTTCTTCTTTGTCCTCTGCAAAAGCCGCAGCTTCTTCCGCGGCTAGTTCTGCTACAAAGGCTGACTCTAGCGCTACGAAAGCTGAATCTTCTGCTACGGTAGCATCTACAAGTGCTACAGCTGCATCTAATAGTGCTAAGGCAGCAGATTCTTCTGCTACAAAAGCAGCAAATTCTGCAACAGCAGCATCTACAAGTGCTAAAGCAGCAGATTCCTCTGCCACAAAAGCAGCAAGTTCTGCAACAGCAGCATCTACTAGTGCTAAAGCAGCAGATAGCTCCGCTACAAAAGCGGCATCCTCTGCGACTGCAGCAGATTCCTCTGCAACTAAGCATCATCTAGTGCAACAGCAGCAGATAGCTCCGCTACAAAGGCAGCATCTTCTGCAACAAAAGCAGATTCTTCCGCAACTAAGGCAGAATCCTCCGCTACGAAAGCTGATCAAGCAGCTACTAAAGCCAATTCCTCTGCGACTAAGGCAGAATCCTCTGCAACAGTAGCAAGTACATCTGCATCTAATGCAAAAGTAAGCGAGGACAATGCAGCTGCAAGTGCAGCAAAAGCAGCTTCCTCTGCTACTAAATCTGAAAGCTCTGCAGCAAAAGCTGATTCTAGTGCCACAAAAGCCGACTCTTCTGCGACTAAGGCAGAATCCTCTGCAACGGCAGCAAGCACGTCTGCGTCTACTGCAAAAGTAAGTGAAGATAAAGCAGCTTCTAGCGCAACAGCTGCAGATAGCTCTGCTACCAAAGCTGATAGCTCCGCAACAAAGGCAGACTCTTCTGCCACAAAAGCAGAATCCTCTGCTACAGCAGCAAGTACATCTGCATCCAATGCAAAAGTAAGCGAAGACAACGCAGCATCTAGTGCTACAAAAGCTGATCAAGCAGCTACAAAAGCAGATTCTTCCGCGACAAAAGCAGAATCCTCTGCTACAGCGGCAAGCACGTCTGCGTCTACTGCAAAAGTAAGTGAAGATAAAGCAGCTTCTAGCGCAACAGCTGCAGATAGCTCTGCTACCAAAGCTGATAGCTCCGCAACAAAGGCAGATTCCTCTGCTATAAAAGCTGAATCCTCTGCAACTGCGGCAAGCACATCTGCGTCTAATGCAAAAGTAAGCGAAGATAATGCTGCATCTAGCGCTACAGCAGCAGATAGTTCTGCAACAAAAGCAGACTCCTCCGCTACTAAGGCTGATTCTTCCGCAACAAAATCAGAATCCTCTGCAACAGCTGCAAGTACATCTGCATCTAATGCAAAAGTAAGCGAAGATAACGCAGCATCCAGTGCAACAGCAGCTGATAGCTCTGCAACAAAAGCAGACTCCTCCGCTACTAAGGCTGATTCTTCTGCAACAAAAGCTGAATCCTCTGCAACAGCAGCAAGCACATCTGCATCTAATGCAAAAGTAAGTGAAGACAATGCAGCATCTAGTGCGACAGCTGCAGATAGCTCTGCTACCAAAGCTGATAGCTCCGCAACAAAGGCAGATTCCTCTGCTACAAAAGCTGAATCCTCTGCAACAGCAGCAGATAGTTCTGCAACTAAAGCAGAATCTTCCGCTACAAAAGCTGAATCTTCTGCTACAAAAGCAGAATCTAGCGCAACAGCTGCAGACAGTTCTGCAACTAAAGCAGATTCCTCTGCTATAAAAGCTGAGTCCAGCGCAACAGCTGCAGATAGCTCTGCTACCAAAGCTGATAGCTCCGCAACAAAAGCAGATTCCTCTGCTACGAAAGCAGAATCTAGTGCAACAGCGGCTGACAGCTCTGCTACAAAAGCTGCCTCCTCCGCAACTGCAGCAAGCACATCTGCGTCTAATGCAAAAGTAAGTGAAGACAATGCAGCATCCAGTGCAACAGCAGCTGATAGCTCCGCAACTAAAGCTGATTCTTCTGCAGCAAAATCTGAGTCTAGTGCAACGGCGGCTGACAGTTCTGCTACTAAAGCGGATTCCTCTGCTACAAAAGCAGATCAAGCAGCAACTAAAGCAGATTCTTCTGCTACAAAAGCTGAGTCCAGTGCAACAGCAGCAAGCACATCTGCATCCAATGCAAAAGTAAGCGAAGATAACGCAGCATCTAGTGCTACAAAAGCTGATCAAGCAGCTACAAAAGCTGATAGCTCCGCAACAAAGGCAGATTCCTCTGCTACAAAAGCTGAATCTTCTGCAACAGCAGCTGACAGCTCTGCAACAAAAGCAGATCAAGCAGCAACTAAAGCAGATTCTTCTGCTACGAAAGCTGAGTCTAGCGCAACGGCAGCTGATAGTTCTGCTACAAAAGCTGATAGCTCCGCCACTAAGGCTGATTCTTCTGCAACAAAAGCTGATAGCTCCGCCACTAAGGCTGATTCTTCTGCAACAAAAGCAGAATCCTCTGCAACGGCAGCAAGTACATCTGCGTCTAATGCAAAAGTAAGTGAAGACAATGCAGCATCCAGTGCAACAGCAGCTGATAGCTCCGCAACTAAAGCTGATTCTTCTGCAGCAAAATCTGAGTCTAGTGCAACGGCGGCTGACAGTTCTGCTACTAAAGCGGATTCCTCTGCTACAAAAGCTGAGTCTAGCGCAACGGCGGCAGATAGTTCTGCTACAGCAGCAAGCACATCTGCATCTAATGCAAAAGTAAGCGAAGACAACGCAGCATCTAGTGCGACAGCAGCTGATAGCTCTGCTACTAAAGCTGATAGCTCCGCAACAAAGGCAGATTCCTCTGCTACAAAAGCTGAGTCCAGTGCAACAGCAGCTGATAGTTCCGCAACTAAGGCAGACTCTTCCCCTACGAAAGCTGAATCTAGCGCAACAGCAGCGGATAGCTCTGCTACTAAAGCAGATTCTTCCGCTACAAAAGCAGAGTCTAGCGCAACAGCAGCAAGTACATCTGCTTCTAACGCTAAAGTAAGTGAAGATAATGCCGCATCTAGTGCAACAGATGCAGACAGCTCTGCAACTAAGGCCGACTCTTCTGCTACAAAAGCAGAATCTTCCGCTACAAAAGCAGAGTCCAGTGCAACAGTAGCAAGCACATCTGCATCCAATGCAAAAGTAAGCGAAGATAACGCAGCATCTAGTGCAACAGCAGCAGATAGCTCTGCTACCAAAGCTGATAGCTCCGCAACAAAGGCAGATTCCTCTGCTACAAAAGCTGAGTCCAGTGCAACAGCAGCAAGCACATCTGCATCCAATGCAAAAGTAAGCGAAGATAACGCAGCATCCAGTGCGACAGCAGCTGATAGCTCTGCAACAAAAGCAGACTCTTCTGCTACGAAAGCAGAATCTAGCGCAACAGCAGCTGACAGTTCTGCAACTAAAGCAGATTCTTCCGCTACAAAAGCAGAATCCTCTGCAACGGCAGCTGACAGCTCTGCAACTAAGGCTGACTCTTCTGCTACAAAAGCAGAGTCTAGTGCAACAGCAGCAGATAGCTCCGCAACTAAGGCAGATTCCTCAGCTACGAAAGCTGAATCCTCTGCAACTAAAGCAGATTCTTCCGCTACAAAAGCTGAATCTTCTGCAACAGCGGCAGACAGCTCTGCATCTAAAGCCGACTCTTCCGCTACGAAAGCAGAGTCCAGTGCAACTGCAGCAAGCACATCTGCATCCAATGCAAAAGTAAGTGAAGATAATGCAGCATCCAGTGCAACGGCATCAGACAGCTCTGCGACAAAAGCAGATCAAGCAGCAACTAAAGCAGATTCTTCCGCTACAAAAGCAGAATCTTCTGCAACAGCGGCTGATAGCTCTGCAACTAAAGCAAATTCTTCTGCTACAAAAAGCTGAATCTTCTGCAACAGCAGCAGATAGCTCCGCAACTAAAGCTGATTCCTCCGCTACAAAAGCAGAATCTAGTGCAACAGCAGCTGATAGCTCCGCTACGAAAGCAGAGTCTAGTGCAACAGCAGCTGATAGTTCTGCAACAAAAGCAGATTCCTCCGCTACGAAAGCAGAATCTAGTGCAACAGCAGCTGATAGCTCTGCAACAAAAGCAGATTCTTCTGCTACAAAAAGCTGAGTCTAGCGCAACGGCAGCTGATAGTTCTGCACAGCAGCAAGGCACATCTGCATCTAATGCAAAAAGCTGAATCGTGCAAGACAGCTGCAGCATCTAATGCAACAGCTGCAGAAAGCAGATTCTTCGCAACTAAAGCAGATTCCTCTGCTACAAAAAGCTGAGTCCAGTGCAACAGCAGCAGATAGTTCCGCAACTAAAGCAGATTCTTCCGCTACAAAAGCAGAATCTTCTGCAACAGCGGCTGATAGCTCTGCAACTAAAGCAGATTCCTCCGCTACAAAAGCAGAGTCTAGTGCAACTGCGGCAGGCACATCTGCATCTAATGCAAAAGTAAGTGAAAAAAAGCAGCATCCAGTGCGACAGCAGCTGATAGTTCCGCAACTAAGGCAGATTCCTCAGCTACGAAAGCTGAATCCTCTGCAACAGCAGCTGATAGTTCTGCGACTAAAGCGGATTCCTCAGCTACAAAAGCTGAGTCCAGTGCAACAGTAGCAGATTCCTCTGCAACAAAAGCAGATTCTTCCGCTACGAAAGCCGAATCCAGTGCAACAGCAGCTGATAGCTCCGCAACTAAAGCAGATTCTTCCGCTACGAAAGCTGAGTCTATGCAACAGCAGCTGATAGCTCTGCAACAAAAGCAGATTCTTCTGCTACAAAAGCTGAGTCTGTGCAACAGCAGCTGATAGTTCCGCAACTAAAGCAGATTCTTCCGCTACAAAAGCTGATCAAGCAGCGAATAAAGCTGATTCTTCTGCAACAGCTGCCGATAGTTCTGCTACTAAAGCTGAGTCTTCTGCGACTGCAGCGAATACTGCAGCTTCCACTGCAGCAGCAATCCAACAAAACATGGCTAATTCTGGTATCACACCAGGTACTACAAATGGTACAGGTGCGATGGCAATTGGTAAGGATTCTGTAGCTAATGGTACGAATGCAACTGCACTTGGTACAAACGCTAAAGTTACTGCTGATAATGGTACAGCCCTTGGTGCTAATGCATCTGTCACTGCTAATAATGCAGTAGCTCTTGGTCAAGGTTCCGTGGCTAATCGTGCGAATACAGTGAGCGTTGGTTCTAAAGGTAACGAACGTGTAATTACTAACGTTGCTCCTGGTGAAGTTTCTGCAACTTCTACTGACGCTGTAAACGGTAGCCAACTTTACAGTGCAACACAAGGTACTATGAACGAATTAGCATCTACTAAAACACGTGTAGATCGTGTAGGTGCAATGGGCGCAGCTATGGCTTCCTTGAAACCATACTATGTAGATGGTACTGAAAAAGGTCAAATCATGGCAGGTGTTGGCTTGTATCACGGTGAAAAAGCATTGGCTCTTGGCTATGGTTATGCACCAAACGATAAATTGTTCTTAAACGCTTCCGTAGGGATTGCGAAGGAAGAGCAAATGTATGGTATGGGCGCTACATGGCGTGTAGGTGCTGGTGAAAGCCTCGTTAAGAAAAATAACCAAGCAATGGAAGAACTTAAAGAGGAAAACCAAGAACTTCAAAATCGTGTAGATCGATTAGAAGCTCTTGTACAACAGCTTTTAGAGCAAAAATCTAAATAAGATACATAGTTTTATCAGTTAAAATCTATAAATATGTAAATTTTATAGGTACGTAAAAGGTATAAGCTATGATTAAAAACACCCTATGCCACTATTGGCATAGGGTGTTTTACATAAGAAAAGGACTAGAACATTTTGTTCTAGTCCTTTTGCTATATGTACTTATTTAGTATATGTACGTTTTTGTCATATGTACTAGTATTATACTAGCTTTTACAATTATTTTTTCAAGCTTGGTTTTACAAGTGCCAAGATGAAGCAAGCCACAACGGAACCGATTGCGATGGATGCAAGGTATAGGAGTGGGTTGCCGATTGTAGGTACTACGAAGATACCGCCGTGAGGAGCGCGTAGTGTACATTCGAAGAACATGGACAACGCACCAGCTGTACCAGCACCGATGATGCAAGCTGGCAATACGCGAACTGGATCAGCTGCTGCAAATGGGATAGCACCTTCTGTGATGAAGGAAAGACCCATAATATAGTTTGTAATACCAGATTTGCGTTCTGCTTCTGTGAAGCGGCTAGGGAAGAATGTAGTACAAAGAGCGATTGCCAACGGAGGAACCATACCACCTGCCATTACAGCAGCCATGATACCATATTCACCAGTAGCAAGTGCGCCAGTGCCGATAACGTAAGCTGCTTTGTTTACAGGACCGCCCATATCAACGGACATCATAGCACCAAAGATGAGACCTAACAATACGCGGCTAGTAGTGCCCATGGATTGCAAGGAGTCCATTAACCAGTGATTAAGTGCAGATACAGGAGGGTTGATTACGAAGGTAATGGCAAGACCTATGAACAATACACCGAGTACAGGATAGAAGAGAACTGGTTTTGTACCTTCTAACGCTTGAGGTAAACCAGATACTAATTTTTTAACTAATAATACTAAATAACCTGCTGCAAAGCCGGCGATTAATGCGCCAAGGAAACCAGAGCCACCTTGGTTAGCCAATAAGCCACCAACGAAACCAGCTACAAGACCTGGGCGGTCAGCAATACTCATAGCAATGTAACCAGCTAATACTGGCAACATGAAGCCAAAGGATGCACCACCGATTTGCATTAAGAAGGCAGATAAAGGTGTGCCGGAACCGAAGTTTTTAGGATTCGCAGGATCGAATATATCGAATAGGAATGCAAGGGCAATCAAGATACCGCCACCAATAACGAATGGCAACATGTGGGATACACCGTTCATCAAGTGTTTGTAGATTTGACGACCTACGCTGTCAGATGCGCTAGCAGCGATTTCAGCCGCTTCGCGGTCTGCTGCTGATGCTTGGTATACAGCTGCTGTGCCGGCCATGGCTTCTGTCAAAAGCTCTTCTGCTTTATTGATACCGTTCGCAACCTTAGTTTGAATCATAGGCTTGCCGTTGAAGCGTGCCATTTCTACTTGACGATCAGAAGCGACGATGATGCATTTAGCATGAGCGATTTCTTCTGCTGTAAGAGCATCTTTAACACCAGAAGCACCATTTTTCTCAACCTTTAAGGAAATGCCCATTTCTTTGGCTTTTCGTTCTAAAGATTCTGCAGCCATGTAGGTATGAGCAATACCAGTAGGGCAACCAGTTACAGCCAATACATCGTAGTGCGGGTTATCTACAGAAATCTTAGGAGCCACTTTTTCGATAGCTTCCGTAGCTTTAGCTTCGATAGCATCGGTAATACTTGGGAGTCTCTTGAGATTCTGGCTGTTTGATATATCCTTCAACGGATGGGTCAAAGTTACCTTGCTCTTTAGCTGTTACGAGTTCCAAGAAGCGTTCTACAGTAGGAGCAGCGATGAGGGCTTCTTTGAAATCAGGGTCGATAACCATCATAGCTAATTGGCTCAATACCTCTACATGAGTGTCTGCAGCGCCTTCAGGGGCTGCGATCATGAAGAATAAACGAGATGGTTGACCGTCGAGTGCTTCGAAGTCTACGCCGTGAGGCACAACCATAGCTGCTAGGCCTGCTTCTTTTACGCCTGCGGATTTAGCATGTGGTGTAGCGATGCCGTCACCAAGGCCGGTAGAGCCAGATTCTTCACGAGCGAAAACGGCTGCTAAGTACTCACCTTTATCGATGAGGTTGCCACCTTTTTCCATTAATTCCCCTAAGGTATAAATGGCGTCAGCCTTTGTAACAGGGTCCGCATTTAGCAGGACGGATTGAGGTTTTAATAAATCAGTGATTTGCATATGTGTACTCCTTGATGCAAATAAAATGTAAAACTAGTTAACTCGTACTTGTGAAAGTAATACTTCTACTTCTGCCAGTGTAGCGAGGTTTTCAGAGTAAGCGGAGGCAGAGCCACTGGAGATACCCCAGTATAGAGCCTCTTGTAGATCCCCTGTCTTTTCAAAGCCTGTAATAAAGCCTGCTACCATGGAATCGCCAGCGCCTACAGAATTTACGAGCGTCCCCTTTGGGGCAGGGCTCGTATATACAGTGCCATCAGCTGCGACCAAGATAGCTCCATCACCAGCCATGGAGATAAGCACATGTTGTGCGCCTTTCTCTTGCAATGCTTTGGCAGCTTCTACGAGGTCCTTCTTTGTAGAAAGGGGGCGACCAAAGATTTCGCTAAGCTCATGATTGTTAGGTTTAATCAAGAACGGTTTATATGGCAATACTCGTGTAAGTAAATCCTTTGTAGCATCTACGACGATACGAATGTTTTTATGTTGTAAGCGCTCCATAATGAGCTCGTACATATCGCTTGGTAAGCTAGAAGGAATACTGCCTGCAAGGATTAGTGTATCCTTATCTGTCAATGCGTCGAGCTGTTTGTAGAGGGCTTCTAATTCGTCGTCCGAGATAATTGGTCCACGGCCGTTGATCTCTGTTTCCTCATCAGAGGCTTTCACCTTAACATTGATGCGAGTTAATCCTTCGCGGAGGCGAATGAAATCTTCTTTTACGCCGAAGCTATTGAGCTGCGTAACGATTTCTTCACCTGTAAAGCCGGCGATGAAACCGAGTGCCGTTGTATCCATGCCCAAGTTGTTGAGTACGATAGATACGTTGATACCCTTGCCACCACCAAGAACGTATTCTTGAGTTGTACGATTAATGGTGCCCGTCTTGAGGTGATCTAGGCGCACGATATAATCGAGGGCTGGGTTAAAGGTAATGGTGTAAATCATACTAATTCCCCTTTAAGATTAATTAATTAGCCTATGATTTGTTGATTTTGTAATTAGCGTATGATTGATTGATCTTGCTTCCGTAATCGTAACCAATACATGATTGGCACGAGATATAGGAAGAAGGCGAATGGTACATAGCCGGCTGTGCTAGTACCCATCATAACTACAGGTACGTAAGCGGCGATGTTCCATGGTAGTAAGGCGGAAATGACGATGCCGCTGTTTCAAAGTCGAGCATCACATCTTCATCTTGAATACCCCGTTGAGCGTAGGTAATGCGCATAATAGAATGTGTCATCACAACCGCTATAGCTTGGCTACAACCTACAGCGCCAGTTAAGAGTGCGAGACCTACATTGGCAGCAAATACATCGCTCCGTGTTTTAGCTCGCTCTAATAGTTGTCTAACATCATTCCAGAAGCCAACCCCTTCGAGCATGCCAGAAATGGCAGTAGCCATAAAGATGGATAATGTAGGGATGAACATCGTTTGCAATCCACCGCCGTGAATGATATCTGCTAGCGGATTATAATGTGGTAGTTCAAAGCCTGTTAAGGTATACCATCCCAATTCGGAAAGGGTAGCCCCTTGATTAGTATAAGCAAGAATGGCTGCGGCTAATGCGCTGAGGCCGATAGGCCAACGGATAGATACTTTCAAAGGCAATAAAGCGATGACGATAATCACTGGAATCCATAAGGTCCAATCGATGTTGAACACAAAGTGGATTGTATCGGGCAGCAAGCTATTAGTATAGTTGAGTGGAAACCACTGAGATAGTAATAGATAAAGCACAGTAGAAATCACAAGTGCTGGCAGACCATCCTTAAACATAATAGGGATATTGGTTGGTACCTTTGTATGCGTTAAAGCCGCTACAAGAGAGGCGCTAGATGATAAAGGACCATTCCGATCGCCAAAGTACGCACCTGCTATAATGGCACCTGCTACGATATCCTCTGGAATATTACCAGCCCTTGCCATCGTGATGAGTACAATGCCCATGGTGCCAACAGTACCGAAAGCTGTACCTAATATCATGCTAACAATCGCTGTTAATAAGAAGGCACAAGCAATAAAGAGGGACGGATCAATCAAGTCGATGCCGGTGGCGATAATCATAGGGATGATGCCTGCTGCTTGCCACATAGCAATGAGCCAACCGATAAGCAAGAATATTTGCATTACCACAATCGAGGTTTTAGCACCTGTCCATGATAGGGTTAGCAGTTCTTTTGGTTGGTATCCTTTGCGATAGAATACATAGGCCATGATGCACCATACCACTATCAAGGCGTAACCAATAGCAATACCGTTAGCTACGGCGATGATAATGACGAGGATAGATATGAGTAAACCTATGAGCGACTCCGTATTTTTCGGCATTAGAGAACGGCCTTGTTGATACTTTAGAAACGCATTTAATATGAGTTGTAACCACTTCATTTTAATCAATAGGAAGTTCTGTTTCGAAGACTTCCTCAGCAGGGCCAGTCATGAGCACCGTGCCATCCTCCAAGTATGAAATATGTAATGTTCCTAAATAGAGCTCTACATCTACTTCGCGGCCTGTTAAGCCTTTTTCGAAGGACATAACAGCAGAGGCGCAAGAGCCTGTACCACATGCTAATGTAGCACCTGCGCCACGTTCCCAAGTGCGCACCTTGATATGCTTGTCGTTTATTACTTCGATATAGTTAACATTTGTATTGGATGGGAACGCATCGTGTTTTTCAAGGATAGGCCCTTGTGTTGTTACAGGTGCTTTTGTAATATCGTCGATGAACACCTCTGTGTGCGGCACACCGAGCAATACGGAGCTGACCGTTACGGTTTCGCCGTTTACGTCAAGGTCTACGTCGATAACTTTATCCATATCTACATTCATAGGAATGTCTTGAGATTTAAAGAATGGTTTGCCCATGTCTACTGTAACTTGTGTTACGATGCCATTTTCGATGGTCAAGGTAGGTTTCATTACACCCGCTAATGTTTCGATGGTGAAAGTCTCTTTCGTAGTTTCACCGTGTTCGTAAGCGTATTTGGCAAAGCAACGAATGGCGTTGCCGCACATTTCTGCTTCACTACCATCGGAGTTGATGATGCGCATGCGTACATCGCATGTTTCAGAAGGAACTAGAATGGCAAGACCGTCGGCGCCAATACCTGTGCGGCGATCGCAAAGGCGAATAGCGAGGTCTGTGTAATCTTTCTCAGTTCCTTTTGGGTCAGCAAAGAGGATAAAATCATTGCCGAGACCATGCATTTTAGTTAATTTCATAAAGTCTCCTATCAATAAGTAAGACTTTCACCATGAAGCCCGTGAAAGTCCCAGATGTATATGTTTATATATTCTATATTATATCATAAATGGTACTTGATTATGAGAAGAAATCTTATAAAATTATGGCGAAATAGACGAAAAATTAACCTTCTTTTAGTGCCGAGCTAAATTGATTGATGCGTCAAAAACAACCCATGTGGGATGCCCGTTTAAGGCTGATAGATGTTGTCTAATTACTTTATTGTTTAACGGAGAAATGATAAAATAAAGAGTAATGTAGTTTATCGTAATAGAAAGAGGAACACATATGCGAATTCAAGGGATTTCTGGATCTCGTGGCGTTGCAGTAGGCAATGTATATAGATATATTCAAGAGGAAATTGTCATTCCTGATTACACCGTGGCTGACGACAAGGTAGAAGAGGAGATTGGCAAGTTTGCAGCTGCTATGGCGGCTACTCTAAAACAATTAGATACGATTCGTCAAAAAGCGTTAGACGAAATGGGCCCAGAAGAGGCAGCCATTTTTGAGGCGCATATGCAAATCGCACAAGACCCATCCTTGTCTGATGGTATTAAATCCCTCGTTGAGTCTAGCCATACTAATGTCGTAGCGGCTACAGCTCAAACTATTGAAACCTTTGCGAATATCTTCCTCGGTATGGAAGATCCATATATGCGCGAACGCGGTGCAGATATTAAAGATATCGGTGATCGTTTGATGCGCAACATGTTAGGTATGAACCCTCGTGGTTTATCTCACATTTCTGGCGAAGTTATTTTGGTGGCTCAAGATTTGGCACCATCCGATACGGCTTCCCTCGATAAAAATGTTGTAAAAGGCATTGTAACAGCGGCCGGTGGTCCTACTTCTCATGCGGCTATCATGGCTCGCACCTTGGAAATCCCTGCTGTTATGGGCGTTGGTGACATTGAAAGCTTCGTAGATGGCGATAAAGCAGTGGTTCTTGGCACAGATGGTATTGTAGAAATCAATCCATCTGATGCGGATTGGGATGAATACACAAACCAAGCTGCGGCGTTCCAAGAGGAATTAAAACGCTTGCGCGAGTCTGCGAACTTAGAAGCTATAACGACTGATGGCCATCATGTAGAATTATTCGGCAATATCGGTAAAGCAAAAGATGCTAAAAATGCTCTTACTATGGGCGCTCAAGGTATCGGCTTGTACCGCACCGAGTTCCTTTATATGGAAAACGACGAATTGCCAGCAGAAGATGTACAATTTGAAGAATATAAAAAGGTTGCCCAAGATATGAAGGGCAAGCCTGTTATCATCCGTACTATGGATATCGGTGGCGATAAGGAATTAAAATGCCTTGATTTGCCTAGCGAAATGAATCCATTCCTCGGCTATCGTGCTATCCGTATTTCCTTAAATCGTCCAGATATCTTCAAAGTGCAATTGCGTGCCTTGTTGCGCGCTAGTGCCTTTGGTGATATACACATCATGTATCCTATGATTGCTTCTGTAGAAGAAGTAAAACAAGCGAATGCTATGCTTGATGAATGTAAGGATGAACTTACAGCAGAAGGCAAAGAGTTCAATAAGGATATTAAGGTTGGTATCATGATCGAAGTACCAGCGGCAGCTGTTATTTCTCCCAATTTTAGCAAAATATGTGGACTTCTTCAGTATCGGTACAAACGATTTATGCCAATATACTTTGGCTGTAGACCGTATGAATGAAGCTATCGGTAGTCTCTATCAACCATTGCATCCAGGTGTGATACGTCTTATCAAACATGTTATCGATGCTAGCCATGAACAAGGCAAATTCACAGGCATGTGTGGTGAGCTTGCTAGTGATCCTGTGGCTACAATGATTCTCTTAGGTCTAGGCCTAGACGAATTCTCCATGACAGCATCTTCTATTCCACTCATCAAAAATATCTTGCGTTCTGTTTCTAAAGCAGAATGTGAAGAGGTGGCCAATAAAGCGCTTACTATGGACACGGCTGAAGAAATTACAGGGTATGCTAAATCCGTATTAATAGAAAAAGGCTTACTATAATTGGTAAAGCTTCATCATAATCATATGTAATATACTTGAATTGATACGCTTATAATTGATACAATATATCTATTAGAACGTAAGGGATAGGCACGGCCTATCGAGATAGAAAGAGGTTACCATGAAAGAATTAACAGTAGAAATTACAAACGAATCTGGTTTACACGCTCGTCCTGCTACAGCTTTCACACAATTGGCGGCTAAATACGCTTCCAAAGTGACAATCGCTGCTAACGGCAAAACAGCTGATGCTAAATCCATCTTAACTGTATTGACTTTGGGCGCTACAAAAGGTACATCTGTTACTTTAACAGCTGACGGTGCTGACGAAGACGACGCACTCGCTGCATTGAGCGAATTCTTAACAACTAATCACGACTAATTTGTGAGGGAAATAAAAAGGACTCTACTACGGTAGAGTCTTTTTTATGCAAAAAAAGAAGAGGCGATTTAGCCTCTTCTTTATTTTCCCATATTAGCAAAACGTTCTACAGCTTTTGTAAAGTCGCTAATAGTTTTGTCTACGTCGCCATGCTCGATACCATCACGTACGCAGTGGTTGATGTGACCTTCAAGAACTACTTGTCCTACCTTGTGTAGTGCAGACTTAGCTGCATTAATTTGGCTCAACACATCTTCGCAAGGAATGTCTTCTTCAATCATTCGATCAATAGCTTGCACTTGACCTAAGATTTTACGCAATCGGCGATGCAGATTTTCTGAATCCATACACTGTTTCATATTACTCCTCCAATGGGCATGTTTTTTATCATCTCATTAATTATACTCTATCTAAAGACTGTAATACAACTTAATAAGTAAACCTAATATGCATTAAATCTACATATATAGATTTACGATTGTATGGAACGTATATTTTTAGGTAGGTTTTTACATACAGTATCTAAATTATCAAATATATTTTGCACGATGGGCACCCATTAAAACCTAGTATGATTCATATCTTCTTCTTGATTGATGTGATACAATACTTTTAATACACATTGTGTTTGTATATGTATTAGGCACTGTAGATTTATTGGTACATAATTATCTCTATATTATATAATTATATATGTTTAGCTACAGGCCTTTATGAAATAGGTGAAAGCAATGAAAGTATTTCATTACCTTCGAAACTTACTGGTGTTTGTGGTAGTCATCATATTGGCTATGTTTATATACGACGGATACCATAGTTATCAAGGTTCAGATCGTGAAAGTAACGCTCATACAACTGTTGAAAAACGAATAGAGGAAAGTGAAGATACTCTCAGTCGTACGGACCGGATTATCCGCTTATTTACCTTTAAGGAAAAGGTAGAAATAGCACTGAATCAACGTATTAAAAAAGATCACTGGGTTAAGGGTGACGTGATTCCTGAATATACTAAAAATGCCCTTGTTGCCATTGAGGACAAGCGATATTATAACCATGGCGCCATTGATGTGCTCGGCATCATACGTGCCTTTTATACGAATACTATCGCTGGGGAAACCGTCGAAGGTGGCAGTACCATTACACAACAACTCGTGAAAAATCTCTTCCTTTCATCCAAACGAATTATGAGTCGTAAAGTGGAAGAGGCCATTCTCGCTAGTGAAATGGAACATTATTACTCAAAAGAAGAAATCCTAACGATGTATTTGAATACTGTATATTATGGTCATGGCTACTACGGGATCTATGAGGCATCCCATGGCTATTTTGGAACAAGTCCGAGTCGATTGACCTTGGCCCAAAGTGCACTCCTCGCAGCATTACCTAATGCACCATCCTATTTGGATCCGTATACGAACTATAAAGGGGCAAAGGCGAGACAAAAACTCGTTCTAGAACAAATGGTAGACCAAGGCATGATTACACAAGCCGAGCAGACTATGCATACCAACAAGAACTGGGGCTTGTGGATGAATAATTGAATATATTTTATAATCTCTGTTTGCTAATGAATAATTAATTGGCGAACAGAGATTTTTTTGCTACATTAGTAATAATAGATACATTTAGAGAGAGGTTTGAGTATTAGGAGCATGATTATTGGATAATATTGAATTAAAAACAGTATGAGGAAGGCAATTTTTTTATCTATTTATATTGGAGCAAAACCTATTATTAAGTTTGCTATGCTTCGATTGGAGAATTTTATATCCTATTATTTAAGAGGTCCTGGAGGATTAGATTATAAGTCTGAAGTACTTGATATTGATTCATATGCCCGTGAAATTTTTTTATATTGAACAAACAGATGCTAATAAAATTGAAAAACTGGATAGTTTACTACGATGATGAACATGATTGTATGACTGTAAGACATTGTTTTTTTGGGATAAAGCGTTAGATAGAGATATTCTAATGGCAGATGAATCTTTAAGGAGACAAGTAAGAGAAAAAAATATCGTTGATAAAAATTCCACATATTAGTAATCAAACTATTATTGGTGTAGATGAAACGGTAAAACATAATATTTTTAAATAGTATAAATGATTTTTGATGTAGCGATATCTAAAATAAATGTATTGAAGTTATTTGAAACTGTAGATTACTCTAGAGGTGATTATAAAAATTACGAGGTCTTATGATTTAGATGTTCGTCTTGAAGCTATTATTCGTGAAGAGCAAAGCGGGTTCTGTACAATTATAGAGAAAATTAAGTCTTTGATATTAGAAGTCTTAAAAGTGCAAATTGCTACAACTAATGATTATAAGATAGTATTAGATTACCAATTTTCACCTATTGATATTAAGTAAGAATAGATAGTCCAACGTAAGAAATGAAGCTATGTCTAGTGTTAAATCACTGGATATAGCTTTTGTATTATATTAGTTCAGGGATTGAAATATATAATTAAATTGAATAAAAATAATACTTGCATTTATAATTATACAGGTGTATACTATTTTTTGTCAGAAGGAGAAGGTGACCGTTGGTAGCAGATACAACCACGGTGCTTTCACAATGATCTGATATAATATTGATTATATGAGTATAAATAGATAGTAGTTTATGAGGTGTTATCATGGGTAAAGCAAATAAAGTAGTACTCGCATATTCTGGCGGTTTGGACACATCCGTTATCATTCCTTGGTTAAAAGAAAATTATGGTTCTGAAGTTATCGCCGTATGCGTAGACTTGGGCCAACCTGAGGATTATGATGCAGTTGAGAAAAAAGCGATCAAATCTGGTGCGTCTAAAGCGTACATCGTGGATGCTAAAGAAGAGTTCGTAAAAGACTATGTGTGGCCTACAGTAAAAGCGGGTGCCGTTTACGAAGGTAAATATTTATTAGGTACATCCTTCGCTAGACCTTTGATTGGTAAAATCCTCGTAGATATTGCCGAAAAAGAAGGTGCTGATGCTATTGCTCATGGTGCGACAGGTAAAGGTAATGACCAAGTTCGTTTTGAACTCGCCATCAAAGCATTGGCTCCTAATATGAAAATTATCGCTCCTTGGAGAGAGTGGGATTTGAAATCTAGAACTGACTGCATGGAGTATGCTGCTAAGCACGACATTCCAGTAGTAGCTACTAAAAAACATCCGTACTCCATGGATCAAAACGTATGGCATTTGTCCCATGAAGGCGGCGATCTTGAAAACCCAGCAAATGCTCCTAAAGATGATGTGTACTTGGTAACACATACTCCTGAGCAAGCTCCAGATGAAGCTGGTTATGTAACTGTATCCTTCAAAGATGGCGTACCTGTAGCGGTAGATGGCCAAGAAGGTACTCCCTTACAATTGTTAGAAAAACTCAACGAAATCGGTGCACACCATGGCGTAGGCGTTGTAGATATCGTTGAAAATAGATTAGTAGGCATGAAATCCCGTGGCGTTTATGAAAACCCAGGTGGATCCATCATCATGTATGCTCACAGAGAACTTGAATACCTTTGCCTCGACAGAGCTACATACCACTACAAAGAACTCATTGCTAACAAATATGCTGAACTCGTATACGATGGCATGTGGTTTGCACCATTGATGTATGCTTTGCAAGCGTTCGTTGATGAAACTCAAAAAACTGTAACTGGCGATGTAAAACTTAAATTGTACAAAGGCAACATCATTTCTGCTGGTGCTACATCTCCATACTCCTTGTACAGCGAAGATTTCGTAACATTCGAAGAAGATGATGTATACAACCAAGCTGATGCGGCTGGTTTCATCAACTTGTTCGGTTTACCTCTCAAAATTAATGCATTGATGAAAGAAAAGGCAGGTAAATAATGGCTAAATTGTGGGGCGGGCGTTTCACAAAAGGCACTGATAAAGCGGTAGAGGATTTTACATCCTCTATCGCTTTTGATGCGCGGATGTACGCCGAAGATATTGCAGGTAGTAAAGCACATGCAACAATGCTGGCAAAACCAAAAATATTATCTCCGACGCAGATCGGGACGCTATTGTTGAGGGCTTAACAAAGATTAAAGACCAAATCGATAAAGGTGAGTTCCCATTCTCCGTGGCTCTTGAAGATATTCATATGAATATTGAAAAGCGCTTAACCGATGATATTGGCGAAGCAGGTGGCCGATTACATACAGGTCGTAGCCGTAATGACCAATGTGCAGTAGATTTACATATGTACGTGCGTAAAGCCGTTGTAGAAATGGGCGAGCTCATCGTAGATATGCAAAAAGCCCTCATTGAAACTGCTGAAAAATACAGCGATGTTATCATGCCCGGCTATACGCATTTACAACGGGCACAACCTGTATTGTTTGGTCATCATATGATGGCATACTTCTCTATGTTGGAACGCGACTTTGATCGTTTGTTGATGGTATTTAAGCATGCAGATATTATGCCACTTGGTGCAGGTGCATTAGCTGGTTCTACGTACGGTATTGATCAAACCTATACACAAAAGCTACTCGGCTTCTCTCGTATTTACGAAAATAGTATGGATGCTGTATCCGATCGTGACTACGTGGTTGAGTTCTTATCCTTTGCATCTCTTGTGATGATGCATTTGAGCCGTCTTAGTGAAGAATTGATTTTGTGGTCTACCAATGAGTTTAATTTTATTGAACTTGATGATGCTCATTGCACAGGCTCTAGCATTATGCCACAAAAGAAAAATCCTGACGTATGTGAACTCGTTCGTGGTAAAACTGGTCGCACCTATGGTCACTTACTGGGTCTTTTAACTACCTTAAAAGGCTTGCCACTTACCTACAATAAAGATATGCAAGAGGATAAAGAGGGTATTTTTGATGCTATCGATACAGTACACTTTGCCTTGTCCATCAATGCGGCAATGATTCGCGGTATGAAGGTCAATGGGGCGCATATGAAAGCTGTCCTCGATGATGACTTCTCTAATGCTACGGACATGGCAGATTACCTTGCGAAAAAAGGCGTTCCATTCCGTGAAGCTCACGAAATCGTAGGTAATGCTGTACATCATTGTATTGAAAGGTTGCGTATTGCTTGATTTATCCGTTGAGGATTTCAAAGCTATCTCACATCATTTTGATGCAGATATCCTTGATGCTATCTCCATCGAAGCTTGCGTAGCAGGTCGTAACAACTACTCTGGTACCGCTCCAGAATGTGTGGAAAGACAACGTAACAATGGTAAAGCCCTTATCTCCGAAGAAGAAAAACAAATTGCAGAATGGAAAGCAATTGTTGAATCTGCACAAGAATAAGTGTTTTACATTTTAACTTTCTATTGAAAACTTAAGATCGATATACATATAAGTCTGTTTTAGAAGCTCTATATAGAGCTCAAAAGCTCATGTGTATATCGATTTTTTTCGTTTAAAAAGCCAGGTAATACCTATAAAAAGGCTTTTCTAATTGATAATGTACTATTAAAAAAATATAAATTTGCGTACGTATACAGTGGACTGTGAGAAAAATAATAGTCTTGTACTAGGACACTATAACCGTGATAGATAGGAAAAAAATTACATATATACACAGAATAAAAATAGGGTAAAAACATACCTTGTCATTGTTAAAATGAGTTCTGTTCGTTTTAGATGATAAATTAACTATAATTTATTCAATTCGTGTAATATGGCTTGTCCGCCAATAAAGTACTTTCATTTTGGTTTCATAGGTGTTATTATGTAATTCGTAATAAGAATAACAACGGTAAATCCACATTCAAGCCCATCACAGCACGAACTGGATTTACTTAGCGGTATATTATATTTAAGTGAATTATGGACGAGAAAAAATTCACCTTATGAAAGGGGATTGATACATGAAAACGACCGCTAAAAAAATGTCTGTATTCCAGCTAACCACAATGGTAGCAGCCAATATGCTAGGAGCTGGGATCATTATGTTACCAACTAATTTGGCTCAAGTTGGTACTATTTCAGTTTTATCTTGGCTCGTGACAGCTGTGGGTGCGCTTTTACTAGCGTATATTTTTGCTCAAGCGGGTATGTTCTCCCAAATAAAGGGGGCATGGGCGGTTATGCAGAACACCGCTTCGGTAAAACTGGACATTTTATGGCGAGCTATGCTTACAGCATATCTCTCATCATTGCTAATATCGCCATCGCGGTTTCTGCCGTAGGTTATGGCGCAGCTTTCTTTGGTGTTGACCTTAATGCTACACAAACAAGCCAAGTAACAATTGTGCTCTTGTGGTTTGCAGCGATTTTGAACTTCCGAGGCAATCGCTTCACAGGTCGACTCAGCAACATGACTATTTGGGGCTCTATCGTTCCGGTTCTTTTAATCGGTACAATCGGCTGGTATTGGTTTGATCCGTCTATCTATTGGGCGGCATGGAACCCAAATGATCTTCCGCTTTATGATGCGGTAAAACAATCTATTTCCCTAACATTATGGGGCTTCCTAGGGTTTGAATCCGCAGCGGCTAATGCTGATGCTGTTGAGAATCCAAAGAGAAAACGTACCTATTGCAACTGTAGCAGGTACATTAGCAGTGGCGGTGGTTTACATCTTGTCCACAAACGTTATGGCCGGTATCGTTCCTAACGTTGACTTATTAAATTCTAACGCACCATTCGGTTTGACATTCGTATACATGTTCAATGATACAATTGCAAACATCGTTATGGCTGCTATGGTTATTTCTTGCTTTGGCGCTTTACTTTGCTGGCAATTCACATTGTCTCGCGTATTCAAAAGCGCAGCGGAACACGGTTACTTCCCTAAAGTATTCGCTCGTGTAAATAGCAAAGACGCTCCTGTTCGTGGCGTATTCATTTTACTCGCTGTTGAAACATTACTTACTTTGTTCACTGCAAGCGACTCCTTGCGTGAGCAATTTGAAATCTTAGTAAACTTAGCTGTTGTAACTAACGTAGTACCGTATGTATTGTGCATCTTGGCAGTACCTACAATGATGCGTATGGCTGGTGTAGCTGAAAGCCGCATTAAACGTTCCAACTACGTATTCGGCGCAGGTGTTATCTACTGCTTATATGCTATTTACGCATGTGGCTTTGATGCTATGGTAGGTAGTGCAGTAGCGGTAAGCATCGGTTTCGTGATCTATGTTTTGCGTAAAGCGTGGGATACACGCAGAGCGCACCGCTTACAACAAAGTATCGATTAACTGAATATCTCTCGTCTTATAAGAGGCTGTTACTTAGTAACAGCCTCTTTTTGGTATATTAATCAAACTTATTAATTATGGTTTTATTAATTATAAATAATTGATAGTTGCTAAAAGTGATTAAAAAGTTTTTTTCGGTATGTATAAAAAAATTCATGAGAAAATTACCATTATAATAATAATTAATATATATACAGTTGCATACAGTTAATACGGTAAAAAAGTCACATATATAAAGTGATTTGTATAGGTTTATACATAAATAGAGACTTAATCAGTAATCGATAATTTTTATTAGTATAAAAATTATATTGAAAATCTACGATGTACATATACCCATAAGGGGTATGCGTATTGTAAATAGGATATTAATATAGTATATTTATAATCGATAAAAATGAATGAACTAATGAGTGTCGGTATTCACCGAGCGTAAAAGAGGAAAATGGGTGTAAATCTCATACTATGCAAATAGCTGTAATGAGGAGCAAGGTTTCATTATAGGGTCACTGGGAAACTGGGAAGGCCGAAATGTTGCGATGAATCTGAGTCAGAAAGCCTGCTCTAAATGCATGGTAGCATATACTGTGCTTAATTTAGGTTAGTCAGGCGACTAACCTTTTTGAGTTTCTCAGGTGACTTATTTTCCTTTGTTTTGGCGTATTACTGCTGCGTTAAGCAGAGGGTAACATTAGTTGTTCGTTTGATTTGTTGTTAGTGTTTAGAGAGTTTAGGAGGCGCCTATGGGCAAACGCTTTGTCAAACAGTTGGGGCAATTTATTGTAACCTTGTTTGGCATCACATTTTTAACATTTTGTCTCACCTATTTAGCACCAGGCGATCCAGTAACGATGCTACTAGAAACGGCAGACACTATCGTGTCTCAGGAGCTCATCGATGAGACTCGGGCTCAGCTTGGGTTAGATAAACCGTTTATAGTGCAATATGCAAACTGGGTTGTGAATGCTGCACAAGGTGATTTAGGGATGAGTTACTCTGCTAAAAAGCCAGTAGTAGATCGTATGTTGGAGGCTTTACCAGGGACAGTAATGTTAGCAGGTACTGCTTTAGTATTTACTCTGCTGTATGCATTGCCAGCAGGGATTATAAGCGCCTTAAATCGTAATAAATGGGTAGACTATGTGTTGAGATCTTTATCCTTTGTAGGCGTATCTATGCCATCATTTTGGTTAGGTCTTGTACTTATTTATATCTTCGGTCTTAAACTAGGTCTTGTACCAATTGCTACATCTCGTATAACGCCAATAGGTGTAATTTTGCCAGCTGCTACATTAGCTGTCGTAATTGGTTCTAAGTATATGCGCCAAGTTCGTCTTGTTATCCTTGAAGAAATGGAAAAGGATTACGTTATCGGTGCTCGTGCTCGTGGTGTCAGTGAGATGAAGATTTTATTTGGTCATATTTTGCCAAATGCCGTCTTGCCGCTCATCACTATTCTTGGTGTTGTCATGGGCTGGCTATTAGGTGGTGTAGCAGTTGTAGAAATGGTATTCTCTTGGCCTGGCCTAGGGAACATGGCAGTTTACGCTATTACCATGCGCGACTATCCATTGATTGAAGGCTTTGTATTGTGGGTTGCCTTAGCCTATATGTGTATCAATGCATTAATTGATGCGTCATATGTACTATTGGACCCTAGATTGAAACGGGAGAGAGCATAATGGCAGAATTCATTCAAAAACATAAATTGTTCTCTTTCTATAGCACCTTAATGATTGTTGTAGTTCTCATAGCTATATTTGCACCATGGCTTGCTCCGGGTGATGCTTTTTCCTCAAATCTGAGTCAAGCATTACAAGCGCCAAGTAGTCAACATTGGTTTGGTACAGATAGCTAGGCCGTGATGTATTGTCTCGCATCATTTATGGTACTCAATTATCCTTGTTCATGGGTGTTACCATTGTTGTCATTATGGTTAGCGTAGGCACTATCATTGGTGCAGCAGCAGGCTATTTTGGCGGTAAAGTTGAAATGGTACTCATGCGTATCACTGACATTATGCTATCCTTCCCTGGTATCGTATTGGCAATTGCCATAGCGGGTATTTTGGGTGGTAGTATTGTGAATACGATTTTAGCCTTGTCCGTTGTTGGTTGGGCAAAATATGCTCGTATTGTACGTTCTATGACACTTAAGGTGCGTGGTGAGGAGTATGTAACGGCAGCTGTCATGATGGGTGCTAATACATCTACAATTCTTAGACGTCATATTATTCCTAATATCATGCCTCTCGTTATTACCACAGGCGCTTTAGATATTGGGGCCATCATGATTGAGGTAGCAGGTCTATCCTTCCTAGGTTTTGGTGCTCAGCCGCCAACACCAGAATGGGGCCTTATGCTCAATGAAGGTCGCCAGTACTTGCAGACGAGTCCTTGGCTCATGGCATTCCCTGGTATATCTATCCTTATCGTAGTAGCGATCTTTAACCTTTGGTCTGATTCCTTGCGTGACGTAGTGGATCCGAAGAACCAAGGGTAATCTATGAGATGTATTCATTTTCTAGAACTGTCTTTTATGAAAGTGTCTAGGTGGATAGATTATAATGTATGTTTTTTCCATCACTGATTATGTAGGATTGTCATAGTCATGATGTTAAATGTTTTTATGTTTTGTATGTAGTGGTACAAGGAGATTTTACATGAAAAAATCTTGGAAAAAAGCCCTCTTAGCAGGTCTTAGCATTGTAATGATGGGTTCCTTCATCGCAGGTTGTGGCTCCGATAACAACGGCTCTGCAAATAAAGACGTATTGAAAGTAGGCGTAACTAACTTCGCTTCTACTTTAGAACCTACGGAAAACTTCTTCGCTTGGGTTGTAATGCGCTATGGTGTAGGCGAAACATTGGCTAAATTCGACGAGCAAATGAAACCGCAACCTTGGATCGCATCCAAATGGGAAGTATCCCCAGACCATAAAACGTGGACTTTCACAATTAACGATAAAGTAACATTCTCTAATGGTAAAAAAGTTGATGCAGCTGCTGTAAAAGCATCTATTGAACGTGCATTTGAAAAGTCTAACCGTGCGAAAACATTCTTCGAATATGACTCCATTGAAGCTAATGGTCAACAATTAGTTATTCATACAACAAAAGAATATCCTAATATGCCAGGTCTTTTGGCGGATCCACTGTTCCTCATCGTTGACGTACAATCTGAAAAAGATGGTCGTAACTTCGCTAAAGAAGGCCCTATCGGTACAGGCCCATACGTAGTTAAATCCTTCACTAAAGAACGTGCTGAAATGGCAGCGAACGAAAAATACTGGGATGGTGCAGTACCATTCAAAACTGTTGAGATTCCTTCCATCGATGATCCTAATACGCGTGCATTGAGCTTGCAATCTGGCGACGTAGATATGGCCGTTAACATCGGTGCTGGTGAAATTGGTTTATTCCAAGGCAACAATAAATTTAAAGTAGATGAAATTGCATCTCTTCGTGTAGTGTTGGCTCGTATTAACCAAAAAGGTATTCTTGGTGACGACAAGGTTCGCGCTGCTGTTATTTCTGCAGCAGACCGTAAGAGCTATGCCGATGTATTGTTAAAAGGTACATTTATTCCTGGTTCTGCTCCAATTCCGCCATCCATGGACTACGGTTTCAAGGACTTGAAAGATCCTAATGCGTATAATCCTGAACGCTCTAAACAATTGTTAGCTGAAGATGGTTGGAAAGATACTGATGGTGACGGCATCCTAGATAAAGATGGTAAACCATTAACATTTGACTTCGTAGTATATAACTCTCGTGCAGAATTGCCACTTTATGCAGAAGCAGTACAAGCTGACCTCAAAAAAGTGGGCATCGACATGAAAATCAAAACAGTTGACTATAACTTGATTGATAAAATGGGTCAAGATGGCGACTATGATATGCTTATCTCCAACATCGTAACTGCTAATACAGGCGATCCAATCTGGTTCTTAGCTAACTACTGGCATACTAATGTGGATGGTTCCAACCCTCAAAACGGTTCTGGTTACTCCAACCCACAAGTTGACCAATTACTCGACGCAGCTGAAACTGAATTCGATCCTGCAAAACGTCGTGAATATGCAATTCAAATTCAACAAATATTGATGAATGATGGTGCTGCATTGTTCTTAGGTTACCCTAAAACTAATATCGTTACTGGTTCTTACTTGAAAGGTGCAGTAATGTACCCAAGTGACTACTACTGGATTACTAACAAAATTACAAAATAGTAAGGAGCTATAATGGCAGAAAACATACTAACTGTAGAAAACCTTAACATCGCGTACCAAGGTGTGCCTGCTGTTATGGATGTGAATTTTACCTTGGAACGCGGCAAGGTGTTAACCATCGTAGGAGAGTCTGGATCCGGTAAAACTACCGTGATTCGGGCCCTCATGGGTTTACTACCTGTAGGTGGTGAAGTTACAGAGGGTTCCATGATTTTTAATGGTCATGACCTTCGCAACTTGTCTAAATCTGAATGGAGATCTTTGCGCGGCAAAGATATGGCCATGATTTTCCAAGATAGTGGTAGTGCATTAGATCCAATCGTACGTATCGGTAAGCAGTTCAGAGAATTATTTAAGTCTCATATTGAAATCTCTAATGAAGAATGTGATCGTCGTGCTATTGAATTGCTAGAATCTGTATCTCTACCAAATGGGGCTGACATGCTTCGTCGTTACCCTCATGAGTTATCTGGTGGTCAACGCCAACGCGTAGGTATTGCTATGGCTTTGGCATTAGATCCAGTTTTACTAATTGGTGATGAACCAACTTCTGCGTTAGACGTTACGACACAATCGCAAGTGGTAATGCAAATGCTTGAATTATCTAAACAGCATAATTCTGCTATTGTTATGGTAACTCATAACCTTGGTGTAGCAGCCTATATGTCTGACTATATCGTCGTTATGAAAAAAGGCCGTGTAGTCGATGCGGGTACACCACAAGATATTTTGGAAAATCCATCTAATGAATATACGAAACAATTAAAAAATGCGGTACCAACATTGGGAGGAGGTCGTTACATTGACTAATTACGCTGTAGAATTAAAAAATGTATATAAACGATTCCCGCTTCCTACTGGTGGTGAGCTCGAAGCATGTAAGGATATCAATATTACCTTAGAAAAAGGTCAGTCCCTTGGGATTGTAGGGGAATCTGGCTCTGGTAAAACAACATTGGTTCGTATGATCATGAAGATGCTGCCTATTACGGAAGGCGAGATTTACGTAGATGGCGTAGAGATTCAGCATATGAACTCTGAGCAAACAAAAGAATACCGCAAGAAAATTCAAATGGTATTCCAAGATCCATCGGCAGCGTTTAATCCGCGTATGAAGGTAAAGGATATCATCCTTGAGCCACTATATAACTTTGGTCTTCTTGAAAAGGGAACAGAGGAACAAATTGCTGGTGATTATCTTGAAATGGTAGATTTACCTCGCGAGTTCATGCATCGCTATCCTCATGAAATGTCTGGTGGTCAACGTCAACGCGTGGCCATTGCGCGTGCTATCGTGTTAGAGCCTGAAATTCTCGTATTAGACGAGGCTACTAGTGCTTTAGACGTATCTGTACAAGACTCCATTGCCCATTTATTAGCGCGTTTACAAAAAAAGAAAAATTTAACATACCTATTTATTGCTCATGATATTGCTTTCATTCGTACCATGTGCCATAAGGTGGTCGTAATGTACAAAGGTGCTATCGTTGAAGAGCTAGATGCACTCAACTTAGCTGATGCGAAGCATCCTTATACAAAGGTTCTATTGAGCTCCATTTTTGAAATTGGCCAAGATCATAAGCCACTTACACTGGAAGAGGCTGCATTAGAAGCATAGTATAAGAAATACATTTAAGCGTATATAGATTTTAAAAATTAAACTTTGAGTGTATAGATTTAAAATATAGAATTTTAAATCCTGTAGGGTACATTACAATAGCAGTTAGCTTGTAAGCTAACTGCTATTTTTTTATGAAAATATAGATATAAGCGTTCTAAAAATAGATATATCGAAATCTTTCGTAAATAATTTATTGTGTTAACACCGAATATATAGTATAGTTGACTATATGAAATATACCCCTATGGGTATAATTAAAATATGCTCATATGAAATGATATACATATACATATACATATAGAGAAAGGTTAGGTGTGTAAATGAAAGGTTTACGCAAGGCTTTATTAATTGGTATGACCTTAGGTATGACTGTGCTAGGCACTGTTGGTTGTATGAATCAAAACGCTGCTCCGTCTAATGATGTATTAAAGGTAGGGGCCATTAGCTTTGCCGGTACATTAGAACCAACAGAAAACTATTTTAGCTGGGCTGTTGTACGATATGGTGTAGGGGAAACACTAATAAAATTTGATGATCACATGAATGCTAAACCCTGGTTAGCATCCTCTTGGAAACAAAGTGATGATAAGCTGACTTGGACTTTCACCATCAACGATAAAGTAAAATTCTCAAATGGTAAAAGTTTGACAGCAGAGGCTGTAAAAGCATCTCTAGAAAGAACCTTTGCAAAGAGTAAACGAGCAAAAACGTTCTTTAACTATACAGAAATCACTGCTAAGGGGCAAGAGCTTACGATTAAGACTGACAAGGAATACTATAACTTGCCAAACTTGCTTGGGGATCCATTGTTCCTAATTATGGATGTCACCGCAGAGGCTGATGGTCGTGATATTGCAAAAGAAGGTCCTATCGGTACGGGTCCATATGTAGTATCCTCTTTCACAAAAGAGCGTGCAGAACTCAAACGTAACGATAATTACTGGGATGGTAAGGTAGGCTTTGCTAAGGTTGAAATTCCATCTATTAACGATGCCAACACACGTGCCTTGGCATTACAAGCGGGCGATGTAGATATGGCCGTTAGCATTGGTCCTGGCGAATACGGTATATTCCAAAATGATAAGAACTTTACTATCTATGAAGTAGCTTCCTTGCGTGACGTATTTGTTCGTATGGGGCAAAAAGGTAAGCTTCAAAATTCTGATTTGCGTGCAGCCCTTATTGCCGCAGCAGACCGCGAGTCTTATGCGAAGAATCTCATGAAGGATACATTTGTAGCAGGTAAGGCTCCATTGCCACCATCCATTGATTATGGCTTTGACCAATTGCGCGATCCTAATAAATACAATGTAGACCGTGCTAAAGAATTACTTAAACGTGCAGGCTATCAAGATACGAATGGCGACGGCATTGTAGATAAAGATGGCGAAAATCTAGTACTTGATTTCTATGCTTATACATCTCGTCCTGAATTGCCATTATATGCAGAAGCATTACAAGCAGACTACAAAAAAATCGGCGTAGATTTACAAATTAAAATCGTAGACTATGCTGTGATTGACACCTTATCTCAATCTGGGGATTATGACATGATTATCTCTAGTGTAGTAACTGCTAATACAGGTGAACCAGTATGGTTCTTGAAACAATATTGGGGTACAGGCGTTGAAACTAATGGCTCAGGCTTCTCTGATCCACGTTTTGATGAATTGTTAGCCCTTGGTGAAAGCGCTAACGATCCTGTGGCACGCCGTAATGCTGTTATCAACGCACAACAACTCATGCTAGATAACGCTGTAGCATTATTCTTAGGCTATCCTAAAACTAATATCGTAGGTAATAAGAAGATTGATGGTATTAAGATGATACCGTCTGAATACTACATCATTACAAAAGACCTTAAACTTAAATAGACAAAAAAAGAAGAGGACCATTTGGTCCTCTTTTTGTATATCTTTATTTTTTTATTTTTTTCTCTGTTACATCTAAGTCTGCCATATTTACAGAATTAGCTTTATTAATCATCTTATTATATTTAATAAATAATTGTGTATAGGCTTCGCCATAAGATGAGTTAATAATAATATAGTTGCGGGCTTCTGCAACAAACTCTTTTACAGCATCTTGATACTCTCTCACAGCATTTTGTGTTTCTGAAGTAGTACCAGGTTGTAATTTGTTAATACGTTGTGAAATTTGCTGTAAGTTAGCTTCAACCTTTTGCGTATCCGTATTTCCATCTGGATCAATAAGGTCGATAGTTTGTGCTGTCATGAGGTTTAATTCAATAAAATTAACCGCATTTTCGCGTTTTTCGCCTTGATACTCGTTCATACGCTCAGTGTAGAGTTCATTGTTACGATTATCTAAAGCTAAATCTAATGCATTATACGTAGCATAGAATTGTTCAGCTAATGGTACATATTGTGCAGCTAGTTCATCGCTGCCTTTAAAATTATCTTTTTCAAATCGACGTTCTACATAGTAAGCTTGCAACTGATCTGCAATCGGAATAATTTGATCAAGTACGGCGAGTACGTCATTTGTTGCTTGATTTACGTCTTCATATGGAGTAGAACTATCTTGTTTTGCTGCTTCTAAAGCGGTTTTGAGCTCCTTATATTTAGGCAAGGTAATCGTCGTGTTATGGGAACTATTACGCAACTCTTCAAGAGTTGGTTGTAATTGGTTAGCATAAGCTACGCTGTACGAGTTATATGTGTCTAATGCAACAATATAAGGACGAATTGCGTTGATCTTATCGTCAACCGTTGATCGATATAAAATTGTCGTTGTATTGGATGACAGAAGTGTATACACTCCATAAATCCCACCACCGATAATAGCCGCACCGAGTACGATGGCCGCTATTAACTTGATGTACCCCTTTTTCAACTGCGTACGCTCCTTGCAAACACACTAACTCTTTTGGATCCATTTGGGCGCACTACGCCCCTAAGAGTAATTAGTTACATTATATCACAACTCTAAGCGACAAAAAAGACGTATACCAGTAATAATCATAAGGGATTGATGAAATTATTCGATGTGAACATATATTAATATTTATATATTGCGATTTATAGATAAAAAAATACTGGTGAAAGTTGAATTAGTATATTCTTTTACACCTTTGATATAATTTATATATATACGATGGGAGGCGGTTCTAATGAATTTAGATAAGGTGTATAACTCTATTGAAGATGTATTAGATGTAGCGCAATCTGCCGAAGGGAAAACGGTAGGCGAATTCGATATAAATAATCGATTAGAAAGTAAAGGGAATAAGGGTGGTATAGGTCAGATTTTAGAAGAAGGTCTTTTTAAAAATTGCGGTGAATAGTCGTGCCGAAGCCGACTTCGTGAATTTGGGATTAGAACTAAAGGTGACGGCTATTAAGGAGAATAAAAAGAAAGAGTTCTCAGCCAAAGAACGGTTAGTTCTTAACATAATCAATTACGAAGAAGATTATAAGGCTTCTTTTGATAATTCTGCTTTTTGGCAGAAAAATAAGAATCTATTAATTGTATTCTACTTATATAAGGATGACTTAGATAAAAAGGAGTTTCCAATAGTTAAATCTGTTTTACACGAATTTGATCCTGCAGATTTGGAAATCATAAAACAAGACTGGCAAACTATTATAAATAAAATTAAGCAAGGGGAAGCCCATAATATTTCTGAAAGTGACACGATGTATCTAGCTGCATGTACTAAGGGTGTTAATGCTAATTCAGTGAGAAAACAACCTTTTTCAGCTATACCTGCCAAACAACGTGCCTTTTCTCTTAAAAGTTCTTATATGACTGCGTTTGCTCGACGAGTTATTGAAAGGCAGTCAATTCCATCACTCTTTAATATTGATGAACTTAAGAGTAAGACTACATTACAGCTATTACAAGAACGCTTTGCTCCATATATTGGTAAGAGAGTGTCTGAGCTTGCTAGACTTATGGATATTTCCATTACCAAAAATAAAGCCTTTAATGCGAATCTTATAAGTGCTATATTAGGCGTAAAAGGAACAAAGTTAGAATCCCTTAGAGAGTTTAATAAAGCAAATATTAAATTTAAAACTATAAGACTTGAGCCCAATGGAAATCCTCGTGAACATATGTCCTTTGAACAAATTGATTTTAATCGTTGGATTAGAGATGACTGGGAAGAGTCTCAAATTTATGAGAATTTTGAGTACACAAAATATCTATTTGTGGTATTTCAATACGATGAAACAGAGACACAAAATAAAGATAGAGAGCCTTACTTAAAAGGTATTATGCTTTGGAATATGCCAGAAGTTGTCATTGAACATGAATTAAAAGACCTTTGGAAAACTACAAAAGCAATTTTTAGAAACTGGCGTTGAACTTAAGCCTGTATGTAATGGTATATCTAATAATTTGCCAGGTGCTAAATTTAATGGTGTTTGCCATATACGTCCTAAAGGGAGAGATGGAAACGATAAGGTTATGCTACCAGACGGTCAAGAGATAACAAAACAATGTTATTGGTTAAATAGAGAGTATATAGCGGAAATAGTAAAAAGATTTAAAATGAGGGTGTTATGGCAGAGAAAAAAATCTACCTTTAAAGGCGATTTAAAAAAAGTGAAAAGAGCAGTAAATGAATTTTTACAAAAAGTATTTATATAGTTATTTAGTTGATGATGGGATAATTGATTCTTTTAATTCTAATACTACTATGGATCAACAACACAAAGGTATTGATACAATTATGTATATAATTAATGATGAGACTGAAGAAGAAGCAAGATGTATTAATATTGATGAAAAGGCAGCTATACACTATGCTAGAAACAATTTGGGGGCTGAGCCTTTATCAACGTTTGCTTTTGAAGTTTCTTATTTAAAAGATGGAGAACTAAAGCGAGGCTGGCTTACAAATGAAAAGTATAAGGAGACACATGCTTATTTTCTTTGCTGGCTTTGGATTAAACCTGATGCTAATAAATATAATTTAGTCTGTGAGGATATTCTAAAAATCGAAGTATTGTCAATTCCTAAAGTAAAGACAAGAGATAAACTTATAATGCGTGCTATGGGCAGTAAAGAGGTTAAAACATTTGAGTCTAAAGCGGATATATTACGTAAAAAAATGAAAGAGCGTGGAGTATATCGTTTAGAATTGGAACATCAATTGGATTCTTTAATTAATGCTTTAGACGATAGACCTGACTATAATAAGGCACATTTACAATTTGATACTGATTTATTGGTTGCAAGAAAATATCCTCAGTGGGTTTTAACCTTACCTGAGAAGCTCTATGAACAGCCTTTAAATATAGTTATTAAACGTGAAGATTTAATCAACTTGGCTAACAGTTATTGGATTGTTACTCCTGAAGGTGTAGAGGTAAAAAAATCTGTATCTAAAAAAATAATGTCTAAATTTGATCTTGATCTTTTTTTAGTATTTCTGCTATAATAAGGATCTATGAAGTTGATAAATTAAGGGGTAAAGTAATGAAAATATTCTCCATGTTTGATGGTGTAGGTGGGTTTATAGTAGGGTTAGAGAATTCGTCTAAAGAAGTTTTCCAAACGCTATATTCTAACCAGTATGAGCCATCTCGTAAGACTCAAGATGCTTATGAAGTAGGTTTGTATAGATTTCCTGATATGGAACATATTCCAACCGATGTAGCTTTAATTCCAAATGAAAAGTTTGAGGAAATGAAAGCTAATGGCGTAGATATGATTGTTGGAGGCTTTCCTTGCCAAGACTATTCTGTTGCACGTAGCAAAAAGAATGAGCTTGGTATTGAAGGGAAAAAAGGCGTTCTTTTCTGGGAAATTATCCGTGCTACTGAGGTAATTAGACCTAAGTATTTGGTTTTAGAAAATGTTGACCGTTTATTGAAGGCTCCTTCCAACCAACGTGGTCGTGACTTTGCGATTATGTTGGCTGCTTTTAATCAATTAGGTTATTCTGTGGAGTGGCGTGTTATCAATGCTGCTGACTATGGTCGTGCACAACGGAGACGTCGTGTGTTCTTCTTTGTATTTAGAAATGATACAAAGTGGGGAAAACGACTACATACTAAATACGAAGCCACATTACCTACTGATGTCGATTTAGATACTCGTTTAGCTTGTTATACACCTTATATCTTTCAAGATGGGCTTTTTGCTCGTCAATTCCCTGTTAAAGGTGAAGCAGTTAAGAAACGTATTAATGCAAATAAGCTTGATGATGATATAGCTGAAGTTTCTGCAAACTTTTCAGATGGTAAAATGTGGAACTCTGGACTCATGACAAACGGGTACTATTATACGATTGAAACTGAACCTAAAGGTGATGAAGAACCAATACCAATGAAAGAGATTGTGGTTTCACCTGATCAAGTGCCAGAAGAGTATTATATTGATGGTGAAAAATTAGAGAAGTTTAAATATCTTCGGGGGCCTAAGAAAATTACACGGACTGCAGCTAATGGACATACTTATACTTTCTCTGAAGGTGGTATGAGTGAATATGACTCTCTTGATCTGCCAGGGCGTACAATGCTTACTTCTGAAGGTAGTGTAAATCGCTCTACACATCTTTTGAAAATTAATGGTAAATATCGTCTCATTACTCCAATTGAAGCTGAGCGCTTGCAAGACTTTCCTGATGATTGGACACGCTATAAACGCAATGTGAAAGGTGAAGTAGTAGAGGTTTCTGATCGTATGCGTATGTTCTTTATGGGGAATGCATTGGTAACCGGTATCGTAAAACGTATTGGTGATGAACTACAAAAAATTGATAAGTAAAAACTTATAAGATATATGAAAGGGGCTGTTTTATTACAGCCCCTTCTATTTTATGTAAAATAATATTTTTATATAAAAACTATACTATATAATATAGTTATAGAAATAATGTATATAGGAGGAAGAATATGGCTACTTTAATGCAAAAAAAGATGTTTTATTAGAAGGTGTATTTCAAGCTTTTAGGATATGTTATTAATAAAAAAATCCTAATAGTAAAGATAGAGAAGTTTTATTAGATTTGAAAGAAAAAAATATTGCTCTGCTCCAGAAGAATTGGACTTTAATGAGATGAGTCAATATATTAAACGAGTTATTGAAACATATAAAGGCTAAAATAATGATTGATGGTAATGTTGAGAAACAATTAAAACAATTCGTATGTTGTTACGTGATTACATGGATAAAAATGAATAAATAGGAGTAATTGATTATGGCTACATTTATGGAAAAAAAGATGTTTTTAATTGAGTGTATTTCAACTGCACTAGGATTAACTGCGTATAATAATAATTTAGATCATCCTGCAAGAATAGAGTTACTAGAATTAAGAAATAAATTATATGGTATGGAGCCAGAAGAAATAAACTATAAAGAAGAATTGTCATTTATTAAAGATAAAAAAAGCTATATTAGAAAGTATTAGTAACTAATCTTAAATTGCAATATGAAATTGAACACTCTGTAAATCCATAACTTTATTAACTTCTTCAATGAAGACTTCTTGAGGCGTTTTGTAATTCAACAGCTTACGGGGTAAATTGTTGCACCAATGTAACGCCCGCTGAATCGTTTCTTCTGACACAGCCTTTATGGGCGTTCCTTTTGGGATAAAGCGGCGTAATAGTCCGTTATGTCGTTCATTTGAACCGCGTTCTCCAGGCGAGTACGGGTGAGCAAAGAAAATAGATAAATCCTCTGTTTCTAATGTACTTATGTCTGCAAATTCACGGCCATTATCAGCCGTAATAGTTTTACATAACATGGATACATCGGAAACGGCCTTAAGAGACTCCAACCAATTTTCTAATGTCATTTACATCCACAGCTTTAGCGGATAGACAACGTAAGGCTACATATAGGCGAGACTTGCGTTCTAACAATGAAACAATTACTTCATCGCTTTTATTCTTTATTCCTCGGACCGTATCTAGCTCCCAATGACCAAATTCTTCGCGGGTAGCAACAGATTCATCACGCAGATCAATGGATTTACCTAACTTGCGTTTGTGTTGCCTGTTATGTCGCTTCTTATGAGAATGGCGAATAACACAAGGCAAATCCATTGGTTTAAGACCTAAAATGCCTTGGTAAAGGTAGTTATATAAAGTTTTAGTACACACCATTTCATTGCGTACAAACAAACCCTTACGTAAGGCGTAGCCAACAGCAGCATCTAAGGACCATTTATCGACTCTTACCTTGTTTTCAACCCAAGATAAAAAGGGCTCAATAGAACCTGCTTTCAAAGTGTTGAAAGAACCTTGGCGGGTTCTTTCATAGGCAAGCTGACCGCAATCTGCTATATACATAAGAACAGCCTTGTTTTGTTTAATTTGAACCACTGTTCCACGCTTTTTCTCAGCATAAATCGTAGTTCTAGAGCGTCCTAATGCCTTGGCAATAGTATTGATAGGATCACCAGCAAGAAGGCGTTTCAAGATAAAAGCGCTCCTCTAAATTTAAGTGTTTGTTTGTGCGCAATGATGTGATAAGATTAGAGCAGTCCATATTAGTACCTCGTGATTGATTGCGAATTTGATACTCTAATCTTATCACTTGTACTAATATGGATTTTTTATGTGTTCAATTTCAATTTACAACTAAGCATTAGTAACTAATATAACTTTTGTGGATAATATTTGCTTCGTTAGTGAAAAGAGGTATTATTATGGCTACATTAGTAGAAAAAAAGAAGTTTTAATTGAAATTATCGGAAATGTTGTAGCTTCTGTTGCATATACAGTTGATGTCGATAATTCAGATCTTGTTTCGTTGCTTCGTTTACAAGATAAATTATATGGAATGAGTCCAGAAGAAGTAGATTACGAAAAAAGAACTAGCATTTATTAAAGATAAAAAAAGCTATATTAGAAAGTATTAGTAACTAATATAACTTTTGTGGATAATATTTGTTTTTGTTAGTGAAAAGAGGTATTATTATGGCTACTTGGATGGAGAAAGATGTATTAATTGAGTTTATTAGTCATGTAGTTGCTGTAACAGCTCGTGATGTTGATGTTGATAACCCAGATGTTATTGAATTATTAGAATTAAAAACATAAATTGTATTGCATGGATCCAGAAGAAATTGATTACGAAAAAAAGAAGGCGAATTTATTAAGCAAAAAAACAAGCTATATTAGAAGGTATTTAAAATGGATGATAAATTAGCGGAAATAGAGATTAAAAAAATTTACAGAAGCTGATTCTGTTAGGATAACAGAAAAAAATATGGAAGCATATATTATCTACTAACAAGATTTAACACCAGTAACAAATCCAGAAGGAATTATTACTGGTGGTACTCCTAGTGCTGGTAAATCTGTTTTTTTGTAAAGTTAGCCAATAAAAGATTAAATAATAATTTAATGACTATTGATGGTGATCAGTTTAGACGATACCATCCTAATTTTTGTTAAATTGCAAAAAGTTAGTTGGGCCAGATATAGCTTTTTGTTACAGGCCCTTTGTTGAGCTACTTCAATTTTTCCTTATAAATTAAAAATAGATTTATCGTAATATTTTTTTTCTTTAGGTAGTTATGATTATCAGATTTTTAGAATATCCATATCTGTGATTTGACAAGGTAGTTGAAGCTTATGTTCAAAAATCATCAATCATATCATACCAGTCTAACATATCTAACTCTTCAGTTTTATCAGAGTCTTCTACCATAAATTCTATATCAATATCGATAATTGTTGTGTTAGAGGAATAATAACCAAATAAATAAGCTGATTTAAAACCATATTTTTTTGAATAGTGGCGTAGTAATATTTTGAATTTCTTCTAATGTTATTTCTTTTTTTGCTAGTATTAAATTTGACCATGCTAATCGCCTCCTAATATAAAAACCAATCAGAATATTGTACTACGATTAGTGTTAATTGGGAATAGGCATTGAGATTATTTTATATATTGCCTTATAACTATAATAGAATTAAAAACTATTGTGACTCTCATTAATATCTCATTAAGGATTAGTAGGATCAGTCCGATTACAATAATTTGAGATTAAATAGGAGAGCCTTATGAGTGAGAATGTGTTTGAATGTCCATATTGTCAATCGGAAAATATTCAAAGCTATAATATTGCTTACGCAAGTGGATTTTCTAATGTAAGTGGGGTTACTACTGGTGTAGGTGTTGGTATGAGTGGCCGAGTAGGTGTTGGTGTTGGGAATACCGTAGGCACTCAACAAACAGTACTTTCTATGATGGCGACCCCTCCAAAGAAAAAATCTACAACAAGTCTTTTTATAATGGGGACCTTGGGAATTTATTTTGGTCTTGGACTTGTGCTTTTGGTCTCAGGTTTAAGTAAGAGTAATTGGTCTCTACTTCTTTATATTGGGGCGTATGCTATTTTAATATATGCTATACATCGTCGTACTGTTTGGAATAGAACGGTTTATCCACAATAGCGAAGAGATTGGGAACGTACTTATATTTGCTTGCGTTGTGGTAATAAATTCCGATTAGATTATTAAGTTAAAATAACAAACGACAAGTACAATACAGACGTTGTTGTGAAATGTAACCTAGATAAAATAAAAAAGAGTATATGGGAAAAAGAGCTATATGGCTGATATATGCCATATAGTTCTTTTTATATGTATATCTTTTAGCAATTGTAACTTTCACTATACCAAAAATAAATTGTATATCCTCTTGTACTCGTATATAATAATATTATCAGATTTGTATTTTTCGATATAATTATATGAAAGGAGTACCTATGTCAAATTTTATCACTCCTAATGAATTGTTAGCTTGTCTCGATGAGGTCATTATTTTAGATGCTCGAGGCTATCAAGATTATAAAAAAGGCCATATTAAAGGTTCTTACGCGGTGGATTTAAACAAGGATTTAACAGGTCCTTTGGGCGAGCATGGCGGTCGTCATCCGTTGCCAGATATGGAGCGTTTGGCTCATACATTTGAGTCTTATGGTATCACTCGTGATTCCAAGGTTGTTGTGTATGACTCTTGGCTCTTCTTGGCGGGACGCCTTTGGTGGACGTTGCGTTACATGGGCTTAACGGATGTACGCGTATTGTCCGGTGGTGTTGAACGTTGGGTTAAGGAAGGTCATGGTCTAACTAAAGAACCAACTCCGTTACCTGCAGAACCGTCTGTTTTTAACTATGAATTGCAAACGCATATGGTTATGAGTCGTGATGAGGTACTCAAGGCTAGTGAAAGTGGTGACCATGTTATCATCGATGCTCGTGCGCCTTTCCGTTACGATGGATCACAAGTAGATACGATGGATGGCATGACAGGACATATTCCTGGTGCTGTTAATCATTTCTATGAAAGTGGCTATACTGTCGATGGTCCGAAGTCTGTAAAAGACTTAGAGGCTGAGTATTATAATGAAATTTATCAAAATCGACCTGTTGTAACCTATTGCGGTTCTGGTGTTACAGCTTGTAATGCATTATTAACTATGAGCGAAGTGGGCTTGGAATCTGCATTATATGTTGGTAGCTCTAGTGACTGGGTAACGTATGATGGGTTCCCAATTAATACAGGTGTAGAAACATTAAACTAACATAGGAGGTCAAATGAATCTTTTAAAGCAATTGTTAACGGTTGTTGCCTTTGCCTATATGTGTTATCACATCTATAATTTTGGCCCAGGTATGTTTAATGTTACTGTGTTAATAGTTCTTATTTTGTCTACGGTGGCTAATTATTTCCGTGAGAAACGTGAAAGCGACCTTAAGGCCAACGAAAATGCACGCAAGGCTCGCGCTGAAGCTAGACATGCAAAAAAACACAAAAAGCAGTAATATCGCTAAAATATAATTTTTAGATTAGCTTATATTAAGCAAAAACTTTGCTTATATTTTATGTGAAAGAGACTTTCACCAAGTTAAATATGGTGAATAACATTAGATTGATGCGAAGTATCGCAAAGGAGTAAGAATTGAAATTAATTTCTTGGAATGTAAACGGTCTACGCGCCGCTGTCACAAAGGGTTTTATGGAATCCTTTAACGAATTAGACGCAGATATTTTCTGTTTGCAAGAAACGAAATTGCAACCAGAACAAATTTCTTTGGAATTGCCAGGCTATGAGCAATATTGGAATAGCGCTGTGAAAAAAGGCTATAGTGGTACCGCTGTATTCACTCGCATTAAACCGTTGTCCGTAACTAATGGTATCGGCATTGAAGAACACGATCAAGAGGGCCGTGTTATTACTGCTGAATATGACAATTTCTATTTAGTATGTTGCTATACGCCGAATAGCCAGCGTGAATTGGCTCGTCTTGAGTACCGTATGACTTGGGAAGACGCATTCCGCAACTATTTGCTTGAATTAGATAAGAAAAAACCAGTTATTCTCTGTGGTGACCTCAATGTAGCACATCAAGAAATCGACCTTAAAAATCCTAAGACAAACCGTAAAAATGCAGGCTTCTCCGATGAAGAGCGTGCAAAAATGACCGAACTATTAGGTGCTGGTTTTACAGACACATTCCGTCACCTCTATCCAGATGCAATTGAGCAATATAGTTGGTGGTCCTACATGGGCAAAGCTCGTGAGCGGAATACAGGATGGAGAATTGACTACTTCATCACCTCTAAACGTCTTGACGACAAAATTCAAGAAGCTAAAATTCACCAACAAATCTTTGGCTCTGATCATTGCCCAGTAGAATTGGTCATTGATCTATAAAATTTTAGTGAATGTAAAAAAGCACAGCCTCATCTACGGATGAGGCTGTTGTAATAGGTGAAAGGAGATAATATGGCTCAAAAACAAAAGGCCGTCGTACTATTTAGCGGCGGTGTAGATAGTACTACATGTTTAGCCCTTGCCATTGAAAGATTTGGAAAAGACAATGTAGTGCCGTTATCCATTCAATACGGTCAAAAGCATAGCAAAGAACTAGAAGCGGCCGTAGCTATTTTAGAGCACTACGGTATTGAAGGTAAAACGATGGACGTTACCAAACTATTCGCTTTCAGTAACTGCTCACTATTAACACAATCTAGTGCTGAAATCCCTCAAGGCTCCTATAAAGAACAACAAGAGGCAGAAGGAGAAGGCACAGTTAGCACCTATGTGCCATTTAGAAATGGTCTATTCTTATCTGCGGCGGCATCCTTAGCCTTATCTCTGGACTGCGGATATATTTACTACGGTGCCCATAGCGATGATGCGGCTGGCAATGCATACCCAGACTGTACAGAACACTTCTACAAATCCATGGGCGACGCCATCTTTGAAGGATCTGGTAAAGAATGCTCCCTAGAAGCACCATTTATCAACTCCAATAAAGCAGACATCGTAAAAGAAGGTCTACGCCTAGGCGTACCGTACCACCTAACCTGGTCCTGCTACGAAGGCGGCGACAAACCATGCGGACACTGCGGTACCTGCATCGACAGACAAGCCGCCTTCCAAGCCAACGGCGTCGAAGACCCAGCACAATAATAGAACTTCTCTACATCCACTAAAACTGGATTATATTAGTAGCCGCCATTTAGGCGGCTACTTTGCTATATATTCTAATAGATAAGATAGTATATTGGGGATTAGGTGGACTTATATGTCACTAGCTCGCCTCAACTGGCTTAGACTAGTTGAGGCGCTTTGATGAGTAATATACTTCATATTATTTATCATTTGGAGGATGCTGAGTTAAAGCGGCCTTTAGAATTACTAATATCCGTAACATTGATTTTCTAAATTCGCAGTGGTGGTAGATACCTTTTCAAAGAGCGACTTTGGCAGGTCGAGGCCCTAGGCCGATGACCGTATAGCCAGTGGAGCGATGAGGAAAGGTATCTGCCACCACCCCGTCCTTGCCAATATTACATAGATAGTAGTTACTGTAATAGGCCGCTTTAAACTTCTCTCGACTTGTAAATATCGAAAATATATGATATTATAAGTGCACAACTAAATAAGACAGTTTGAAACCATCCTGTCTCTAAACAAAACTACGGAAATTCATAAGCATTTTAGCATGGTAGTTTTGCCATGCTTTTTTTATTTGAGGAGGTGAGTGTTATGATTACTACACGTAAATTAACTATTTCTGCCATGGTTGTGGCATTGTACATCGTTGTATTGTATGTAACGCAAAGCGTTTCTTTCGGAGCGTATCAAATTCGTATAGCAACATCATTATATGCACTTGCTTATGCCTTTCCGTTTTTGGTAATTCCCATGGGAATTGGCAACCTCATTTCTAACTTCCTATTCGGTGGTCTTGGTATCCTCGATATGATGGGCGGCTTTGGCGTCGGTATTTTAACAACAGGTATTATCGTAGGTATGCGTAAAATTGGCCTTAGCGCTTGGTGGGCGATGTTGCCAATTATCTTTGTACCTGCATTATGCGTGCCGTTATGGCTTAGCCCGTTGCTTGGCCTTCCATACTGGCCATTAGTATTGAACCTTATCGTAGGTCAAACAATTCCCAGCCGTTCTTGGCTCTGTTTTAGTGAAAGCATTGATCAGCCGTCCTAGTGTGGCTGCTTTGGTAGGCGCTTTCAAGTAAAATAGATAAATAAAAAGATTTATAGGCAAACAAAAAGGCGTAAGCTCAAATGAGCTTACGCCTTTTTTATGGCTAAATGTTATGGAGGTAGAATGGATTAGCAGTTATAACCGCGCCATCTAGTTTCAACTACGAGGCGTTCAAGAGCAACCATGTACGCTGCTTGACGAGGTGGTACATTGTATTTATGTTGCATTTCCCAAACAGCTTCGAAGCTATTTTGCATATTTTTAGTTAATCTTTCGTTAACTTCTTCTTCAGTCCAGTAGAAGCTTGCTTTGTTTTGTACCCATTCATAGTAGGATACAACTACGCCGCCGCCGTTAGCAAGAACGTCAGGGATGATGTCGATACCTTTTTCATAGAAGTATTTATCTGCATCATTAGTAGTAGGGCCATTAGCACCTTCCAAGATGATTTTAGCTTGGATGTTTTCCATGTTATCTTTGTTCAATTGGTTTTCAAGAGCTGCCATGTACAATACATCAACTGGTTGAGCCAATAATTCTTGAGCGCCAATTGTAGTCATACCTGGTTCGCTGTAACCTTCAAGGGAACGACCATGGGAGTTAGCATATTCGTATGCTTTTTCCACATCAATACCGTTAGGGTTGTAGATGTTAACGCTTACGTCGCCGATAGCAACAACTTTAGCGCCTGCTTGAGCGATAAGACGAGCACCTACGGAACCTACGTTACCGAAGCCTTGAACTGCTACAGTAAGGTTTTTGATGTCTAAGTTTTTCTTAGCTAAGTAACTTTGTAATGCGATGAGACAGCCGCGACCAGTCGCTTCATTACGACCTAAGGAACCGCCTACTTCGATAGGTTTACCAGTAACGATACCAGGGCTCCATTCGCCTTTTAATGTGCTGTATTCGTCAGCAATCCAGCTCATGATTTGAGAGTTTGTATTTACGTCTGGAGCTGGAACGTCAGTATTAACGCCGATGATTGGAGCAATACGACGTACGAAGTTACGAGTTAAGCGTTCTAATTCGCGAGGGTTTAAAGTTTTAGGATCAACTTTGATACCGCCTTTACCGCCACCGTAAGGGATGTTAGCAATCGCGTTTTTAATAGTCATCCAAGCTGCCAATGCACGAACTTCGTTTTCATCAGAATCTGGATGGAAGCGAAGACCACCTTTAGCACTGCCGCGTAATGTTGAGTGTTGGCAACGATAGCCTTCGTATACGCGAACTTCACCATTGTCTAGTTGAAGAGGTACTGCTACCTTTAATTCGCGTTCTGGATGACGTAATACTTCGTAATCGCTACGAGAGTAGCCGAGTTTCTCAGCTGCTACGTCTAAAGTGTTTAGCATGTTTTCATATGGGTTGTAACCGCTCATAATTGCCTCCTGAATATCAGAGTAAATTTATTAATTGTGCTAAATTTTCACATACTTATGTATTCGACGTTGTATACATAATACCCTTTTCGTTTTTATAAATATATTCTATAGTTTTGAATCTTTAAAAAGTAAGTAAAAAAATATAGATAAATACTGTGATTTTACTCACTGCTATTAAAGGAGAAAAACTGCTTTAGCTTCTGCGGCTAGTGTATAAAATTGCTCAGTTGTTTCGATTTAATGTATAAATTTGCTTTAGTAGTTTTGGCGTAGTGTATAAATTTCTTTTTAGTTGATCGAGATTAGTATGTAAATTAAAAGCTTTCACAAAAAAATAAGAGCCCTTATTCGGAGGAATAAGGACCCTTATGTGTGTAATGATTTAATTAATCGATTGATTAATGTTTTTCAGCAGCAGTGCTGTCTGTAGTTTGGCCATCGCCCCACCATACTAAACCTTCTTGAGTAGGTAGTACTTTTTTGTTGAATACAGGGACTTTGATGCCACGGCGTTTTTGATCTACGTAGTCAGCAAGTGCAGCAACTGCTTGTTTGTTAAGCAATACGATAGCTGTTATGTTAGTAAGAATAAGGAAAGCCATGAATAAATCGGCAGCATTCCATACAAGTTCAAGGGATGCAACGGAACCAATGTAAGCCATTGCTACTACACCAATACGGAAGAGGTTAAGATAAATCTTTTTATCTGTAAGGTGAGTAATGTTGATCTCGCCATAGTAGTAGTTACCAACTAGGGAACTGAAGGAGAACATAACGATGAACAATGCCATTGCATATGGAGCCCATGGACCAAGCTCTTGAGCTAAGTTATATTGTACCAATGCAACGCCTGTAAGACCTGTAGTTGTGTAATCGCCAATGATAAGAACGATGAACGCGGATGCTGTACAGATGATGAATGTTGTTAAGTATACGCCGAACGCTTGGATTAAACCTTGCTCAACTGGGTGGTTTGCAGTAGCTGTAGCCGCCGCGTTAGGAACGGAACCCTGACCAGCTTCGTTGGAGAATAGACCACGTTTGATACCAGTCATCATAACGGTGCCAAAGAGACCGCCACCAGCTGCATCAAGTGTGAAAGCGTTAGAGAAGATAGAATAGAATACATGCGGCAATTGTGTAATGTTAGTAATCATAACGTATAATGCTGTGCCGATGTAAGCAAATGCCATTACTGGAACGAGAATTTCTGCAACTTTTGCAACTGCGCTTAAGCCACCGAATACGATAACTAAGATTAAAGCAGCTACTACACCGCCAGTAATATGAGCAGGTACATCAAGAGTTACCAAGGATGCTGCTAATGTATTAGCTTGTACGGAGTTGTAAATCCAACCAAATGTAATAGTAATAAGTACGGCAAATAAAACGGAGAAACCAGGGCTGTTAAGACCTTGTTTGATGTAGTATGCAGGGCCGCCATAGAAACCACCATTAGCTAGAGGTTTTTTGTAGATTTGGGCTAATGTACATTCTACGAAGCCTGTGGAGGCGCCAAGAAGAGCGATAACCCACATCCAGAAGATAGCACCAGGGCCACCTATTACTACGGCAATCGCGATACCTGCGATGTTACCAACACCTACACGAGATGCAGTCGTTACGCAGAATGCTTGGAATGAAGAAATATGATTTTTTTCGGTTTTTTCACCTGCACTACTTGCAATGAGTCGAATCATTTCACCTAAGTATCGAATTTGTACGAATTTAGTTGTAAATGTGAAATAAAGACCTGCACCGATGAGGATGAAGATAATAAGATAATCCCACAAATATCCATTGATCATAGATATTGCAGCGTTTAACTGGGCTTGCATTGAGTATCAGTCCTTTCTCTAAATAAAGCCATATAAATCGCACGCCTTTAGAATAAATTATACAACGAATGTATGTAAAAAAGACATGGTATTATGACTAAAAGCTATGCTAATTCAGTACTAGGTTTCGTAAAAAAATTTATAACTTAGGCAGGAAAACTTTAAAAGTTCAATTAACATGAGGATTAAAAGGATATGAGAGAAATGCATAATACTGAATACAAAAAACAAAATCACAGCCCAAAGAGCTGTGATTTTATGTTTTTTCGTATGTAGTTGTGTATTACTTCTGTGAATGGCCGAATTCTTGGGACTCTTCCATACCTTGTAATAGGGTTTGTTCTGAATACTCCATGTGTAGTCTAGCTAACTTGCGAGCTTGAGTAGCATTATGAGAAGCGATAGCCTCTACGAGTTGACGATGTTCTTCCCAAGTTTTTCTAAGTCGACCAGGTTGGTTCATAGAGAAACTACGGAAGCGGTAGGTTTGTTCACGCAAGTTGTGGACGATGTCCGCTAATCGTTCGTTACGAGATGCACGGTATAGCACTTCGTGGAACTCTACATCCGCAGCTACGACGGAATCCATGTCTTTATTTTCCATGTGGTCGCCGATTTCCCACGAGCATTCTTTCCAAGGTTTCAATTTCTTCTTCCGTAATGCGTTCTGCTGCAAGACCTGCGGCTAATTCTTCGAGGGCTGATCGAATTTCAAATACTTGGGTAATATCTTTTAAAGAAATATTGGCAACGTAAGTACCACGACGAGGAATCATAACGACAAAGCCTTCTAGTTCTAATTTACGAATGGCTTCGCGAATCGGTGTGCGGCTCACGCCCAACTCTTCAGCGAGAGGGATTTCCATGAGACGTTCACCAGGCTTTAATATTCCATCTTGAATGGCTTGACGCAATGTTTCACTTACAACTTCTCTCAGTGGTTTGTACGCATCGAGTCGTATAGGTTGTAAACGTTTTGTCATGGTAAGTCCTCCTGTGTACATGTTTTAGTAATGAGGGAAAGCCAATCGTGGCCAGCTACTTTAATTTCCTCTTGGAGCTGCAATGCCTCCATTGGTTTATTAAGTAATACTACCATCGTAGGCCCGCTGCCAGTCATGATGGTTGGGTATCCACGGCTTGTAAAGAACTCTTTACAGATTACAAGTTCTTCGTGATCTGGGAATAATAGTTCTTCAAAGGTATTGGCGCTACTAGTGAAAGCAGATTTTAAGTCGTTGTTTTCAACGTGGCTTAATATGGTATCAATTGTTTTCTTAGTAGCTTCTGATTTGCCGTTAAAGCGACCATAAGCAGCTGCTGTAGAAACAGATACCTTTGGTTTAACGAGTAATAACCAGTGCGGTTCTGGCGATTGTTTATAGGTTAGTATTTCGCCGCGACCTGTGCCGCGTGCTGTACCACCTTGCAATAGAAATGGTACGTCAGAGCCGAGGGTGGCACCGATTTTTAACAGCTCCTCTTGAGTGAGGCGTAAGTCCCAGAAGCGATTGAGTCCTAATAGCATGGCTGCTGCATCTGCACTGCCACCGCCGAGACCTGCTTGAATAGGAATGCGTTTTAATAAATGAATAGCAGCACCTGCCTTACAACCTGTATAGGCTTGTACTGCACGTAACGCTTTGAGCGCTAAATTGTCTTCGTCGTAGGTTACCAGTTTTTGCATGTAGTCTGGCAACTCTGGAGCACCTCCAGAAAACACTACGGAATGGTGTTTAGCAAAATAAATAGAATCGCTAAGACGAATGGATTGGAAAATGGAATCGATATCGTGGTAGCCGTCGTCACGCTTACCGGTAATAGCCAGACCGATGTTGATTTTACTGCAACCGAGTTGCTCAAAACTTTTAATCATAATAGCCTCGTTCATAATGTACATAATATATGCAGTTTATATGTTTATTTTATACTGTTATAAAGTGATTGAAAATAACCATTAAGTGGTTTATGATGATTTTGTATACACATGTTGTTCAATTCTTAACAGTATTGTAAATAGCGTATAGTTTAGTTAGTTCATTATAGAATATTTATAGTGAAATGGCAATTTGGAGGGGAGCTATGTTCGCCAAATATAAAGATGTTGTGTATCAATGCCTTATGGTCGCCGTTGGATGTGCCATATTTGGTGCCGGTATTGATACTTTTGTATTGCCCCATAAACTAGTTAGTACTGGTATTAGTGGGGTTGGTTTGATTTTATATTATGTAACGGGCTTATCCGTTGGTTCTTGGAATATGATTTTAAATATTCCTATATTCTGGGCTGCTTGGAAATGGCTTGGAATGCGTGTCGTAGTAAAGACGCTATACGGGACACTCATGTTATCTTGGATGATCGATCTCTTTGATTTCCTGCAGTATGACATGATTATTAAGGATCCCTTGCTGAGTTCCATGATGGCCGGTATTACGACTGGTGTAGGTCTTGGTATTGTCTACCGTGTAGGCGGTAATACAGGTGGTCTTGATCCAATTGCTCTTATCGTTCGAAAATATTATGGCCTTCAAATGGGATCTATTAATAGTGCCATCAACTGTGCCATTCTATTAGCTGCTGTAGGCGTTGTCGGTCTTGAAGCAGTAGCGGTAACACTTATTAGTGTGTATGTATACACTATTATTACCAATAAGGTTGTTATCGGTTTCAACCAACGAAAGGTTGCTTTCATCATCACCTATCGTACCGATGATGTTTGCGAATGTATCATCAACAAGGTAGGTCGTGGCGCAACGATCATCGAAGGTGTTGGGAGCCTATACTCGAACGCCAAAAAATATTGTTATGGTAGCGGTTAACCTGTTACAAGTTAACAAATTGAAAGAGGTAATTGAAGAAGCCGATCCAAATGTATTTATCTTGATTACCGATGCTCAAGAGGTTATCGGTCAAGGTTTTACTCGTCCTATTTTGCCAACTGAGGTAACCAATCAGTTGAAAGCACAAGGCACAATAGCTCAAGATGCTACTGCTGTTGTAACTGATAACAAATAAAACTAGCTATAAGAAGTAAAAAATAACAAATATAAATAATATTTTTATGGAAATTGTTGTTCTTTGTCATCTTATATTAATTATGTGTAAATATAATGTTTTGGTGAATGTTATATACATTTTGTAGATTACTTGTATCTGATTGTAAAAATATAAAATTAATAATTCGAGAGAGATTCTCTCATGATGAGGTTAGGAGGTTCCTATGGCTCACAAATTAGCAGGTACGCCTGTACAAGAACAAGATATTATTGATGTGCAAACCCTTGTGGATGCTTATTTTGATAATGCACCGGATATTACAGATCCGACACAACTAGTATCCTTTGGTACATCTGGCCATCGTGGTACATCCTTAAATGGTACTTTCACTGATTTACATGTAGCGGCTATTACGCAGGCCATCTGTGATGGCCGTGGCCAATTTGGCGCTACTGGTCCGCTCTTTGTTGGGCAAGATACACATGCATTGTCTCAGCCTGCCCTAATAACTGTGCTAGAGGTGCTCGCTGGTAATGGCGTAACGGCTATGGTTGATGCGGATATGGATTTCGTACCCACACCATCTGTGTCTCGCGCGATTATTCGCTATAATAAAAGCCACGATCATAAGGCGGATGGCATTGTGATTACACCGTCCCATAATCCTCCAGATAATGGTGGCATCAAGTACAATGCGACGAATGGTGGTCCTGCGGATACCCTTGTTACAAAGTGGATTGAAACTCGCGCTAATGAGTATGTGCGTGCATACTGTGAATTAGAAGGGTTCAAACGGATTAGTATCGATAATATTGAACCAGACCGACAAGTTCCATATGATTATAAAGGTTTATATGTTGAAGAATTATCTTCTATCATTAATATGGAAGCTATTCAATGTGCTAAACCGAAGGTTCTTGTAAACGCTCTTGGCGGTAGTGGTCTTGGTTATTGGCGCGCTATTAAAGAGCGTTATAACCTCAATATGGATATTATCAATGATGAGTACGATCCAACCTTTAGTTTTATGACGTATGACCATGATGGTAAGGTTCGCATGGATTGCTCCTCTGAATATGCCATGGCCGACGTTATCAAGCAAATCGGTAACTATGATTTGGCCGTAGGTAATGATCCTGACTATGACCGCTATGGTATCGTTAGTGCGGATGGTCTTACCTCTCCAAATGCATTCCTTGTAACTGCTGCGGATTATCTATTTACAACGCGTGGTTGGAAGGATAAAGGGGTAGGTAAAACCGTTGTTTGTACTACAATGATTGATAAATGGGGGGCCGTAAAAGATATTCCTGTTTATGAAGTACCTGTAGGTTTTAAATATTTCAGCTCTTTATTATTTGATGGCGAAATTGGAATCGGTGGCGAAGAATCTGCTGGTGCATCATTCCTCAAAAAAGACGGTACTGTATGGACTACCGATAAAGATGGTATGGTAATGGCTCTATTGGCCATGGAAATGTACGCTGTCATGGGCGCTACTGTAGATAGACTATATAACAATATTGTCGAAGGTTGTGGAGACCCTCGTTTTGGTCGTATTGATGCGGCTTGTACGAAGGCAGCTAAGGCTAAGTTGAAACAGTTAAATGCAAGCTCTATTACGGCTACAGAGGTCGATGGAGATGCTATTACGAATGTACGCACTACATCCTTGTACAAGGATATGCCTATTGATGGTGTTCGTGTAGAAACCGAAACCGGTTGGTTTGTGGCTCGTCCTTCTGGCACGGAAGACTTATATAAAATTTATGGTGAAAGCTATAAAGGGGATAAAGGTCTTATTGCACTCTTAACGGCGGGTGAAGAAATTGTTACAGCCGCATTGTCTGACGAAGTGTAACCTCATAAAGATTTCACCGTCTAAAAGTAATAAATGTGATATAATATATTAATATAGTTTATTGAATGCCCTATATTGGCTATATAGTTTGTAGTGCTTAGAAAAGGTGATGTTATGAAATTAGTTGTTACCGTTGTCGGCGTTGACCGCGTTGGTATCATAGCTGGGGTTAGTACAGTACTTGCTGACCACGGTGTAAATATTATGTCTATTAATCAAACCATTCTTGATGGCGTTTTCAACATGATTATGATGTGTGAAACAAAGTCTGAAGATATGAAAAACCTTACATCTATCCAAGAGGCTTTGAATGCACAAGGTAAAGAACTTGGTGTTGAAATCCGTGCACAGCATGCAGATATTTTCTTGAGCATGCACCGTGTAGGATAGGAGGCACTATGTTATCTATCGACAATATTTTAGAAACGAATCAGATGATTCACGATAACAAGCTTGATGTTCGTACCATTACGATGGGGATTAGCTTGTTAGAATGCGCATCTAGCTCTGGTAAAGAGCTATGTGATCGCATTTATGATCGCATTACAAAAGAAGCAGAACACCTTGTATCTACAGGTGAAGATATTGAGCGCGAGTTCGGTATTCCTATCATCAACAAGCGTATCTCTGTAACGCCAATTTCTCTAGTGGCTGGTGGTAGTGATTTAACATCTTATGTACCTGTAGCAGAAGCTATGGATCGCGCTGCGAAGGCCGTAGGGGTTAACTTTATCGGCGGTTTCTCTGCCCTTGTAACAAAGGGGGCTACTCGAGCTGACCGCATTTTGATTGACTCTATTCCTGAAGCATTAGCAACTACGGATATCGTATGTAGCTCCGTTGCGGTAGGTTCCACTAAAACTGGTATCAATATGGACGCAGTGCGCGATATGGGGATTATCGTTAAGAAAACTGCTGAACTTACAAAGGATAATGATGCTCTTGGCTGTGCTAAGCTAGTTATTTTCTGTAATCCTGTTGAGGATAATCCATTTATGGCGGGTGCCTTCTTCGGTGTCACTGAAGGGGATAGCGCTATTTCTGTAGGCGTATCTGGCCCAGGTGTTGTTAAACATGCCCTTGAATCCGTTCGTGGTCAATCCTTTGACGTTGTAGCAGAAACTATTAAACGTACGGCTTTCAAAATTACTCGTGTAGGCCAATTGGTAGCACAAGAGGCATCTCGCCGTCTTGGTAAACCATTTGGTATTATCGATTTATCTTTGGCTCCAACGCCAGCTGTAGGTGACTCGGTAGCTCATGTTCTTGAGGAAATGGGCTTGTCCTCGTGTGGTTGTCATGGTACTACGGCAGCACTTGCATTATTGAATGATGCAGTGAAAAAGGGCGGCCTTATGGCATCGTCTCACGTTGGTGGTCTCAGTGGTGCATTTATCCCTGTATCTGAAGATGCGGGCATGATTGATGCCGTATCTTGTGGTAGTTTAACACTTGATAAATTAGAGGCTATGACATGTGTATGTTCTGTAGGCCTTGATATGATCGCGATTCCTGGCGATACAACGGCTGATACAATTTCTGCCATTATTGCAGATGAATCAGCTATCGGTATGATTAATAATAAGACAACTGCAGTTCGGGTAATTCCTGTACCAGGTAAAACTGTTGGAGAGGTTGTTGAGTTTGGTGGGCTATTAGGTTATGCCCCAATTATTGAAGTGAGTCCGTATAGTGCAGCTGAGTTCATCGCTCGCGGTGGTCGTATTCCTGCACCTATTCGTAGCTTAACGAACTAATCCCGTTTTTCAACCTAGTTGTTGGAGGTGTCTTATGAGTGATTATGTGCTCGATTATGTATGGGCCTTTGCTCTAGCGCTCATCATAACCTTTGCACTAACCCCTTTGGTGAAACGCTTTGCCGTTGCCGTCGGGGCAATAGATAAACCAGATGCCCGTAAGGTGCATCATGGCGCGATTCCACGACTTGGTGGATTAGCAATCTTTCTCGGTTATGTCGGGTCGGTCCTCTTTAATGGATCTCATCCCGCATGATCATAAATTATTTGGCTTTTGTACTTGGCACTGTTATTCTTGTGCTTGTTGGCATTTGGGATGATATTAAACAGATTGAGCCAAAAACTAAGTTAATGGGCCAAATCATAGCAGCCGCTATTTTGGTGGCTTATGATATTCGTGTAGATTTCATCAACCTTCCTTGGGGTGGTGTAGTATACCTTAAATATTGGGCAGCTCCATTGACGATCTTCTGGATTGTAGGCTTTACGAATATCGTAAACCTCATCGATGGCCTTGATGGCTTGGCAGCAGGTATTTCCTTTATAGCATGCATTGCTGTATGTGCGATGACATTACAACTTGGTCAAACTGACTTAGCATGTATATCTCTTGCACTTGCAGGTGCAACAGTAGGATTCTTGCGGTATAACTTTAACCCAGCGAAAATTTTCATGGGTGATACGGGTTCTATGCTCCTCGGTTATACTTTAGCAGCTATTTCTGTAATGGGTGCTGTTAAAACAGCAGCTACTATTGCATTAGTAGTTCCTGCAATCGTACTTGGCTTACCAATTCTGGATACATTATTTGCTATCGTACGCCGTAAAATTAGCGGTCGTCCAATTTTTAAGCCTGATAAAGGCCATGTGCATCATCGTTTGTTAGCTCAAGGTTTATCTCAAAAACAAGCGGTGCTAATGATGTATGCCGTAACAGCTCTGTTTGGTGGCGTGTCTGTCATCGTAGCAGAGGTCAATGCTTGGATTGGTATTGCATTGGTACTCGTTATCTTCTTAGGCAGTATTTTTGTGGCTCGTCGCCTTGGGGTTATTACCCATAGTGATGCGGCTGGACATCCATTACCACGTCCTACAATTGAACGCAGCGATTCAGATGAAACTATTTCCTTTGATCGTGAAGAATTGGCAAAAGCTTTAGAGGAATCAGAGGGTTCCCATAAGGAATAACCATATGTGGGGCGCTTGGCGCCCCATTTTTTCTATCCTACTATGTTGGAGGCAACTATGTTAAAAGTTATGACAATCTTTGGTACAAGACCTGAGGCTATCAAGATGGCTCCTCTTGTGAAAGCATTAGAAGCAGCACCAGATATGGAACCGATTGTAACCGTTACGGCGCAACATCGTGATATGCTTGACCAAGTACTAAACTTGTTTAATATTACCCCGGATTACGACTTAAATATTATGAGCCAAGGCCAAACCTTGTACGATGTGACAAATCGTGCCTTGTTAGGTCTTAAGGATGTACTAGAAGAAGCAAAACCTGATGTAGTACTCGTTCATGGTGATACTACAACTACCTTTGCAGGTGCTTTGGCATCTTTCTATCAAGAGATTCCTGTAGGCCATGTAGAAGCGGGCCTTCGTACTGGTGATATTTACTCTCCATTCCCAGAAGAAATGAACCGTAAATTGACGGGTTCTATTGCGACCTATCACTTTGCACCGACTTCTAGCTCTGAAAGCAATCTTAAGAAAGAAAATATCAATACAGATCATCTATATGTAACAGGTAATACTGTTATAGATGCCCTTGATACAACCGTACAAGATAATTATGTATTCGACGATGCGGCTATTAATGGTCTAGATCCTGAAAAACGCACAGTTCTTGTTACGACACATCGCCGTGAAAACTTGGGTGAGCCTATGCGCCACGTATATCAAGCTATTCGCGATTTAATCAATGAATTTGAAGATATTCAAGTTGTGTTCCCTGTACATAAGAATCCTAAGGTTCGCCAAGTGGTGCAAGAGGAACTCGGTTCTGTAGAGCGTGTTACCTTAATCGATCCACTTGATTATGAACCATTTGCGAACTTAATGGCTAAATCTTATTTGATTCTTACTGATTCTGGTGGGATTCAAGAGGAAGCGCCAGCCCTTGGTAAACCGGTTCTCGTATTGCGCGATACAACAGAACGCCCTGAAGCTGTTGAAGCTGGTACAGTTCGCCTAGTAGGTACTGATAAAGATGCAGTACATGCAGCGGCTCATGAATTATTGAGCAATACAGCAGCTTATAAATTGATGTCTAACTCCGTTAACCCTTACGGTGACGGCAAAGCATCTGAACGCATTATTCAAGCGTTGCGCCATGAGTTCTTAGGCGATCCTAATCGTCCTGAACGATTTGGTAAATAATATGGATAAGGATCTTGTGAAAGCCCTCGCCATGGCAACATCGGCGGGGCTCACACTCGTTTTCTGTATAGGTGGTTTCATTTGGATTGGATATACACTGGATGGTTGGTTTAGAACTGAACCGTTATGTATGATTATATTTGGTCTTATTGGAGCTATAACAGGTTTTTATATGTTATACAAACAAGTTAAGTAGTGAGGTATATATGAATCAATATGTAAAATTCATAGTGCGTGTGCTGCTGACTTGTTTTTTTATTGCCTTTTTAGGCGGTATAATACAAGTTTTATGTGGCCTAGAACAGTATCTATGGGGATGGTTTTGGGGGATTTTTATAATAGTACTCTACTTGCTAAGTTTAGCTTTGCATGGTCAATCCATTGTATCAGGGGATCCTTACAAAGCCGTTCGTAAAGCTCGTAGACAGATGATATGGCGTCTTATGTTAGTAGGTTCATTAGTAGTCTTAGGATTAAAGATTCCCGGTATAGAGGCTATTAGCATGTTTGTTGGTGTGGCGCTTATTCAGCCCGCATTATATGTTGTTTACTGGTGGCTTAGTCGACATTTCTAATCTTATGTGTGTTAAATTATAGATATATTCCAATAATGCATTATACACAATACATTCATGAGTAATTAGAATTGTTTACCTTTCAACTGTTGATTATATATCTATAACGATGTATGATGATACATATATATTATATTTATATTTATTGTAAATATATTAGTTCTTTATTATGTCTATGGAAGGGGTTGAGAACGTGGAATTACATGCGGGACACCATGAAGTCGTGCAGTGGTTAGGGTTGACATTTAATTTGGATACTTTAATTGCTACATGGGTTACTATGGCTATTGTAATACTGATAACAGTACTAGCCACCCGGGGACGAAAATTGGTGCCTGTAGGCTTGCAAAATATAGTTGAATCTATATTGGAAGGCTTAGAGGGGCAATTAGCTCCGAACTTGGGTCGTCATTGGCCGATGGTGAGTTCCTTGTTATTTACGTTTTTCTTATTTATTTTTGTAGGAAACGAACTGGGCTTAATGCCAACGTTTAAGGCTTTAACATCGCCAACATCCGATATTAATACTACAATTGCGTTAGCTCTATGTAGCACATTAGTGGTATGGGTTATGGGGATTAAAGTTAAAGGCTTATCCTATTTCAATCATTTTGTACAACCATATAAGGCTTTGTTACTCCTTAATATCTTTGAAGAAATTGCAAAACCAGTTACACTTGCTTTCCGTCTATTCGGCAATATCGTAGCTGGTGAAATTCTGTTAGAAGTATTGTACAATTTGCCTTGGTTTGTACCAGTACCATGGGTATGGATTGCTTTTAGTTTATTCATTGGTATTATTCAAGCCTTTATTTTTACCGTTCTTACTGCCTCCTACTTGGGGATGGCTCTTAGTGAGGAACATTAATTTTTTACGGAGGGTATATTATGGAAGCTCAAGGTTTATTCGCATTAGCAGCAGCAATCGCAGTAGGTTGTGGTGCCATTGGTGCAGGTATCGGTGACGGTCTTGTATCTAGCAAAGTAATTGAAGGTATTACGCGTCAACCTGAATTGCGTGGTCAATTGATGTCTACTATGTTCGTAGCGATTGGTTTGATCGAAGCGATGCCTATCATCGGTGTAGTAGTAGCATTTATTTTGTTATTCAGATAATAACGAGGAGGAATAACCTTGGTTGACTTAAGCCTTGGAACGATTCTTGCTCAAATGTTGAACTTTTTTATATTAGTTTGGCTATTAGCTCGTTTTGCATATAAACCATTATTGGCTATGATGACAGAACGTAAAGAACGAATTGCTAAAGACTTAGAAGCTGCAGAAAAAGCTCGTGTAGAGGCAGAGGGCTTTAAAGCTGATTATGCTGCTCAAATTGCTAAAGCACGTCAAGAAGCACAACAAATTGTTGAAAAAGCAGTTCAAGAAGCAGAACATACAACACGCGAACAATTAGCGACAGCACGTGAACAAATTGAACAAGAAAAAAATCGTGCTCGTCAAGATATCGCTATTGAACGCGATCGCGCTATGAACAGCTTGCGCAATGAAGTTGTTTCCTTATCTGTAGCTATGGCTGGTAAAGTTGTTGCTAAAGATATGAACAGCGAAACTAATACAAAATTGATCGAAGACGCTATTCGTCAACTTGATAGTAAAACGATAGGGTTGTGATACGATGAGCATAGAAATTGTAGCAGATAAATATGGTTCGGCTATGTTTGAATTAGCTCAAGAACAAAATAATTTGGAACTCATGGAGGAGCAATTAGGCTATGTAGCTTCTGTTATGGCAGAACAGCCTGAACTTCGTTCATTCCTTGAAATCCAATCGTTACTGAAGATGCGAAGATTAAACTTGTTGGTAGAATCTTTGAATCTAGTATCGACAAAGTAGCTCTACACTTTATCTATGTGATGATTAAACGTGGACGTCATCGTTATATAGCGGAAGCTATTGCAGCGTTTATTCAAAAATCACGTGAAGCTCGTGGTATTTTGGAAGCTACTGTAACTGTGGCTGAACCAATCACAGCTGATGTAGAAGCATCTGTACAAGCTAAACTAAGAGAGGTTACAGGCAAAGATGTCATCTTATCCGTGCGTCAAGATCCATCCATTATGGGTGGTATCATTATCCAAGTAGGGGATAAACGCATCGATGGCTCTGTAGCTCGCCGTTTAGAAGAATTAGAAAAATCTTTATTAAGAACGAACTCTATTAGATAGGGGTGAATGGGTATATATGAAAATGAAGCCTGAAGAAATCACTGCTATAATCAAACAGCAGATTCAGGACTATGATGTTGACCTCAATGTCGATGACGTGGGTACTGTTCTCGACGTAGGGGATGGCATCGCCCATATTTATGGTCTTGAAAGAGCCATGGCCGGTGAGTTGTTAGAATTGCCTCACGGCGTATATGGCTTGGTTTTGAACTTAGAATTAGATAATGTTGGTGCCGTACTATTAGGTGATGACTTCTTGATTAAAGAAGGCGACCAAGTACGCCGTACTGGCAAAATTATGGACGTTCCTGCAGGGGATGCCTTGATTGGCCGCGTAGTGAACCCTCTTGGTCAACCTCTTGATGGTAAGGGTGCTATCCAAGCTACAGAACGCCGTCCTGTGGAACATCCAGCACCTGGTATTGCGGATCGTCAATCTGTAAACGAACCTTTACAAACAGGTCTTAAAGCGATTGATGCGATGGTACCAATCGGCCGTGGTCAACGTGAACTTATCATCGGTGACCGTGGTACTGGTAAAACTGCGATTGCATTAGATACTATTTTGAACCAAAAAGGCAAAGATGTTATTTGTATTTATGTAGCCATTGGTCAAAAAGAATCTACTGTTGCTCGTGTAGTACAAAAGCTTGAAGAAGCAGGCGCTATGGAGTATACAATCGTAGTATCTGCTAGTGCATCTACTGGTGCACCTCTTCAATATATCGCTCCTTACGCTGGTGTTGCCATGGGTGAATACTTCATGTACCAAGGCAAACACGTATTATGCGTATATGATGACTTAACAAAACAAGCGGCTGCATACCGTGCTATGTCCCTATTGTTACGCCGTCCACCAGGGCGTGAAGCGTATCCAGGCGACGTATTCTACTTACACAGCCGTCTATTAGAGCGCGCTGCGAAACTTTCACCTGAACTTGGTGGTGGTTCCATTACAGCTTTGCCTATTATCGAAACGCAAGCGGGTGACGTATCTGCATACATCCCAACAAACGTAATCTCCATCACGGATGGTCAAATTTTCTTGGGTACAGATATGTTCTACTCTGGTATTCGTCCAGCTGTTGACGTAGGCTTGTCCGTATCCCGTGTAGGTGGTAGTGCACAAACTAAAGCGATGAAACAAGTAGCGGGCCAATTGCGTTTGGACCTTGCTCAATATCGTGAGTTGGCTGCCTTTGCTCAGTTCGGTTCTGACCTTGATGCGGCTACACGTGCTCAACTTGATCGTGGTCAACGTTTAACTGAAATGTTGAAACAAGGCCAATATGAGCCAATGAGCGTAGCTGAAATGGTTATTAACCTCTATGCTGGTACAAAAGGCTATTTAGCAGATATTCAAGTTGAGGATGTATTGGCATTCGAAGCGGAATTGTTGCGTTATGTGAAAGCTAATTATCCTGAAATTATCACAAATATTGAAACGTCCAAGAAAATCGAGGACGAAACTGAAAATCTATTGAAACAAGCAATCCCAGAATGTGTAGAAGCATTTGGTTCTACTCATACATTAGTGTCTCGTAAGGAGGCGTAATGTATGGCTAGTGCACAAGATTTGCGAAAACGCATAAAAAGTGTTACCAATACGCAACAAATTACTAAAGCGATGAAGATGGTAGCCTCTGCTCGTCTTCGTAGGGCACAAACAAAAGCGGAAGCTACGCGTCCTTACGCAGAAAAGATTGGGCAAATCTTGCGTCATATGTCTAATAGTGATTTAGAAGGCTTTGAAAGTCCTCTTTTAGATGTTCGACCTGTTGAACGTACTTGCTATATTGTAGTTGGTGCGGATAAAGGTCTTGCTGGGGCATTCTCGTCTAATGTACTTAAGTTTGCTATGGAAGAATTAAAGGGCAAAGATCCTAGTACATACCGTGTAATTACGGCGGGTAGAAAACCTAGAGACAGTATGAAATCCAGAGGTATTCATATCGATAAGTCTTATGCGGGCTTCTCCGATAAACCTTCCTATGAACATGCTCGTGCCATCATGCATGAAGCACTTTCATTATATGAACGTCATGAAGTTGACGAAGTCATCATGATCTATACACGTTTTGTAAATTCTATGACGCAAATTGCACAGGCTGAGCGCTTGTTGCCGATAGAGCAACCACAAGATGAGGTAAAGGGCGAAGAGTATGATTTCATGCCATCTGCTGTATCTGTCTTGGAAGCATTGCTACCAAAATATTTAGAAATTACTGTTTATAATGGATTGTTGCAATCTGCAGCTAGTGAATTAGGTGCTCGTATGACTGCCATGACATCTGCTACAGATAATGCAGGGGAACTCATTGAGTCCTTAGGCCTTGAATATAACAAGTTGCGTCAATCTAGTATTACAAACGAAATTTCTGAAATCGTTGGTGGCGCTAATGCCTTGCAATAAATAAGGAGACATCTGTCGATGAGTAATAATATTGGTAAAGTTGTGCAGGTCATCGGCCCAGTTGTAGACGTGCGCTTCGATGCTGGTCATTTGCCAGCCATCTACAACGCCATCCACATCTACCATGACCATAAAGCACACGATAGACAAAAAATCGTAGTAGAGGTTATGCAACATTTAGGTGACGACACAGTTCGTTGCGTTGCGATGAGCTCTACTGACGGTATGACACGTAATATGGAAGCGGAAGATACTGGCAATCCTATTTCCGTCCCTGTAGGGGAAGGCGTATTGGGCCGTATCTTTAACGTACTTGGTGAAACTGTAGACCATGATCCAGCTCCAGTTGCAGCTGATGAAAATGGCCGATTCACCGTCCAGCACCTAAATTTGATGACCTTTCTCCAGATACACAAATCTTGGAAACAGGTATTAAGGTCGTTGACCTAATTGCTCCATACGTAAAAGGTGGTAAAATCGGTCTTTTCGGTGGTGCCGGTGTAGGTAAAACCGTATTAATCATGGAATTGATTCACAATGTTGCTACAGAGCACGGTGGTTATTCCGTATTCTCCGGTGTAGGCGAACGGACTCGTGAAGGTAATGACTTGTGGAACGAAATGAAAGAGTCCGGCGTTATCAATAAAACAGCCCTCGTATATGGCCAAATGAATGAGCCACCAGGGGCTCGTATGCGCGTAGGTCTTACAGGCCTTACAATGGCTGAATACTTCCGTGATGTGAAGAAACAAGACGTGCTCTTGTTCATCGATAACATTTTCCGCTTTATCCAAGCAGGCTCTGAAGTATCTGCCCTCTTAGGTCGTATGCCATCCGCCGTAGGTTACCAACCTACATTGGCTAATGACGTAGGGGCATTACAAGAACGTATTACATCTACCAAAGAAGGTTCTATTACTTCTGTACAAGCTGTATACGTACCTGCCGATGACTTAACTGACCCTGCTCCAGCGGCGACATTTGCTCACTTGGATGCGACAACAGTATTGTCTCGTTCCATTGCGGAACTTGGTATCTATCCAGCGGTAGATCCGTTAGATTCTACAAGCCGTATTTTGGACCCACATGTACTTGGTGAAGAACACTATGAAGTAGCGCGTGGCGTGCAAGAAGTATTGCAAAAATATAAAGATCTTCAAGATATTATCGCAATCCTTGGTATGGAAGAATTGTCTGACGAAGATAAATTGACTGTATCTCGTGCACGTAAGATTCAACGTTTCTTGAGTCAACCGTTCTTCGTAGCTGAAGTATTTACTGGTTCTCCTGGTAAATACGTACCATTGTCCGAAACATTGAGAGGCTTTAGAGAAATCCTTGATGGTAAACATGACGATTTGCCAGAAGGCGCATTCTACATGGTTGGTACCATCGATGAAGCCGTTCAAAAAGCAAGGAAATGCAAGAGAAGGGGGAATAATCCATGGCGGAACCTATGTCCCTACAGATCATCACACCTGATGCAGTCGTATTCGAAGGTCAGTCTACTTTTTTTGTAGGTAAGGCTATCGATGGTCAATTTGGTATTTTGCCAAATCATGCACCTATGATTATTGCATTAGACTTAGCGCCTTTACGCATTGATCAACCTGATGGAACATCTCGTGAACTTGCTGTATTTGGTGGCTTCTGTGAAATCGAACATAATAAGGTGAGTATTGTAACACCAGATTGCCAAGATCCAGAATCTATTGATGTGGAACGTGCTCAGCGTGCCAAAGAGCGTGCTGAAGGCCGTTTGGCTAATCCTACACCTAATATTGATGTAGAGCGAGCAGAAGCGGCATTGCAACGTGCCTTGTTGCGCTTGCATGTAACTAAACAACTATAAGATAAAAGGCTAGCCGAGGGGCTAGCCTTTTCTTGTGTATATTTGTTTATTATAATACGCTAACGCTTTTAAGGAGTATGCTGTATTTCTAGGTTGCTCTACTTGGAAATCAAGTACAACTGGTGTTTCAGAGTTAATACCAGGTGCTTGGTAGCGGTCACGGTCTGTCGGAATGCGTTTGTATGGCAATTTATCAAGTAATACTGTCATAACTTTGTTCCAAACAGCCTTATGTGTTGGTATAGTCAAAGAATCATCAGTTTGGTTGAAGCCTGTACGAACCGTGTGAACAACTTTGTCATTTACATCGTAGTAGTACAATAATGCATTCACTTTTGCAGTAATATAGATTTCACGATCTTCATCGTTATATGCATATGGACTATTAATACCATTAACACCATTAACTTGTACATAGATGTCTTGTAATGGTACTGGCATAATAACAATTTCAGAATTTTGTGCCGCTGCAATTTGAGCAAGGTCAACAGCTCTGATTTGTGCAGTTGGTGTATTAGTACTTACAATAGCCGTATCATAATACGGATATTTAAGCGTATTAGACAAGCGATCTGTCATATAATGACCAAATTGTGCTGTATTTTCATTGCGTAATTTAGCCGGAACAACGATCGTTACTTTACGGCTAGGAAAGTTCTCTAAATGGCCATCATAATTAGCATTAGATGTATTAATACTTGCCTTTTCTGGAGTGATAGAAATTGGTGTAGATACAGGTGTATTTACTACCTTTGTAGTAGGCTGTGTATTGGTTTCAATATTTACGATAGGTGCAGCACTATTTTGGTTGGCTGCCGTAGAACTAATTACGACAGGTTTAGCTCCGTTAGAAGTTAATTGACTCATATCAATTGTAGCAGCATTGGCTGTTGCTAATGTAGATGCAAGTAGTACACCTAGTACTGCAAGTAGGGGACGTTTACGGAGTTCGAAGTTACGAAACATAATTCCTCCTCTTAATAAAACTCTTTTAAAATCACAATTTAAAATTACAAACAAAACAACTGGTACTATTATATCACATATACAAAAAAAAGAAGCAAGCAGTATGCTTGCTCCTTTGGTCTGGTGGACGATGACAGGATCGAACTGCCGACATCCTGCTTGTAAGGCAGGCGCTCTCCCAGCTGAGCTAATCGTCCATGTGGTGACCCGTCCGGGAATCGAACCCGGGATACCGCCGTGAAAGGGCGGTGTCTTAACCGCTTGACCAACGGGCCAGAATGGCTCCTCGAGTAGGACTCGAACCTACGACCGATCGGTTAACAGCCGATTGCTCTACCGACTGAGCTATCGAGGAATGGTACGATTGTTATTATATGTTAGATTAATTATAAAAGCAAGCCTTTTTTTTAAAATTACTATAAAATAGACCTCGTTAAGTATGACTAAAACACATAACTTTATACGTGAAATTAGTTATTAAAAAAATATTGATAAGAAAGTCACTAAAATTAATAAAGTCTATAGAGTTTGAAAAAAACACAGTTAGTTACTGTGTTTGAAAGGACTTAAATGACGAAATATTAATGAGAGTTAGCAATATAAGTATATTGAAGATAATCGGTATACATATGCATTGTAGAAAAAGTTTAAAAGGTTTATTTGAAAAAGTAGTTTCAGTTAATAAAAAAAGTGTATTTATCTTATTAGATATAGTCTAGGTTTGTGGTTAATTATAAACTAAATCTATATATTAGAAAGTCTCTATAGAAAAGGGGCGTGAAAAATAGGATTAAGGTATGATAAACTATGACTTTTATCACATTATGAAAGAGTTTTCATCATTATAAAACATGGTATATATAGTCTATTGAAATACCGAAATATATACAGGAATATTCGTGAAAAACAATTCTCAGAAAGCTAAAAAAAGCATTGAGAAAAACTGTATAGTTGAGGCGTTGAAAGGCTGTATATTGTGTGTTACGATTGATGCATAGAGTAAATCTCAATGTGTATGAGTTTTACATATCTTATACGCTTGAGAATTAAAAGTTATCTCACGGTATTAGAATTAATATTCAATTTTTCCTGAGGAGGGATTATCTTGCGCGAGATCCAAGTATCTGAAATTACAAAAACTATCCGTCAATTATGTATGGATGCAGCTTACCACTTGCCAAAAGACATCTATGAAGGCTTGAAAAAAGGTCGTGAAACAGAAGAGTCTCCAGTAGGTCGTATCGTTCTTGATCAACTCATCGAAAACGCTGAAATCGCTGATGCTGAAGATCGTCCATACTGCCAAGATACTGGTATGACAATGGTATTCTTAAAAGTAGGTCAAGACGTTCATTTCGTTGGTGGCGACCTTACTGAAGCTATCAATGAAGGCGTTGCAGCTGGTTACATCGAAGGTTACCTTCGTAAATCCGTTGTAGGTGAGCCATTGTTCAACCGTAAGAACACTCAAAACAACACTCCAGCTATTATCTACACTGATATCGTTCCTGGCGATAAAGTAGATATCCAAGTAGAGCTTAAAGGTTTCGGTTCCGAAAATAAATCTGGCGTAGCTATGCTTGTTCCTGCTGACGGCGTTGAAGGCGTTAAAAATGCAGTTCTTGAAATCGTTAAAAAAGCTGGCCCTAACCCATGCCCTCCAATCGTACTTGGCGTAGGTATCGGTGGCACTATGGACCAAGCAGCAGTTATGTCCAAAAAAGCTTTGCTTCGCGATATTAGCACACCTCATAAAGATGCTGACTATGCAAAATTAGAAGAAGAAATCATGGAAATGGTTAACAAAACTGGTATCGGTCCACAATTGGGCGGCACTACAACTTGTCTTGGTGTAAACATCGAGTGGGGTGCAACTCATATCGCTGGTCTTCCTGTTGCAGTTACTATCATGTGCCATGCAGCTCGTCATGCTCACGCAGAACTTTAATCGATAGGAGGTAACATTACAATGGCTGAAACAATTCGCATTAACACTGAAGAATATAATGAAGAGTTTTCCCGTAAATTAAAAGTTGGTGATAGCGTTCTTATCACTGGCAAAATTTACTCCGCTCGTGACGCTGCTCATAAAGTTATGACTGAAGCTTTAGCACGTGGCGAAAAATTACCAATCGATTGGACTAACAAATTCGTTTACTACCTTGGTCCAACACCTGCAAAACCTGGTGATCCAATTGGTTCCGCTGGTCCTACAACTTCTGGTCGTATGGATGCTTACACACCAACAATGCTTGATCAAGGTATCAAAGGCATGATTGGTAAAGGTTCCCGTAAACCAGCAGTAGTTGAATCCATGAAGAAAAATGGTTGCACATACTTCGCAGCAGTTGGTGGCGCTGCAGCATTGATTGCAAAATCCATCAAAAAATACGAAGTACTTGCTTATGGTGAGCTTGGTCCAGAAGCTTTGGCTGAATTGACAGTTGAAGACTTCCCTTGCATCGTAGTTGGCGATACTGAAGGTAACAACTTCTACGAAGAAGGCCAAAAACCTTACAGAAAAATCTAATATCACCGTTGAGTGATTAAAAGAGGCTTGCATTTGCAAGCCTCTTTTTGTTGTCTTCATTCTTTAATAGTATGATAATAATATAAGGATATACTTTTATCGTTTATAAGTTAATATCATGAGATGTTCACTACCTATGTGTAGAGTAAAGTCTACCGATTTTGTCTATTTTATGATAATATACATATAGATTTTATACATTCAAAGTGAGTGAGGCGATAACATGACTTCTGTAGAAACTATTCGTCAGTCAGTTCGCACAGCGATGGCTGAATTACTTGATTTGGCAAAGGTTCGAGAAGGTCAACTATTCGTTGTGGGCTGCTCCACTAGCGAAATTGTAGGTAAAAAAATCGGCACTGATTCCCATCTAGATGTGGCTCAGGTCGTATTTGATGAAATATATACAGCTGTTAAGGCGAGAGGTCTTAATTTGGCAGTTCAATGTTGTGAACATATTAATCGCGCTCTTGTTATGGAGCGTAGTGCAATGACTTGGGAGGAAGAGGTAAATGTAGTGCCTCAACGTCATGCAGGTGGAGCGATGGCAGTAACTGCGTATGAACGTTTTGATGATCCTGTAATGGTTGAATTTATTCAAGCTGATGTAGGTATCGATATTGGGGATACTTTCATAGGTATGCACATGAAACATGTTACAGTACCAGTACGGTTTAGTTTAAAGGAAATTGGGGAAGCCCATGTAACTGCCTGTCGTGTTCGTCCAAAGAGCATCGGCGGGGAACGTGCTGCATATAATGAAGCGTTGATGTAGGGGGATAGTATGTCAAACGTAATACCATATTTTGTATTAGCCGTCGTAGCATTGGGCTTCTTTGCTATTTGCTACGCCGTTTTTAGTCGTGGCGATGGTGAAAGTCAATCAAAGCCTAAGACACATGGAAATTCACATGTAGACAATAATGTTGAAGTGAAGAATGATAGTTCAACTGCAACGGAATCTAAGCATGGTGATGTCACGATAACGCATGCAGGTGGTACTAATGTATATACTGCATCGATTGCTGATTCCACTGAAGGTCAATCTGACGAAGTTTTACGTGATAAATCTGCAGAGGTTTTACATGATGAACCTGCAGAGGTTTTACATGATGAACCTGCAGAGGTTTTAGTTGATTCTACAGATACATCTTTCAACCGAAGAGATGGTAAGAATACACATGTAGAAAATACATCTACCGGCTACGCCTTAGCCTTAGGTGATCACAATGATGCTGTGACTAGTACTGAGTCTAATACAGGTGAAAACAGTAAATCTCAAGCTACAAGGACTGAGCCTGCAGCTGATGATACAAAAGGTGAAGTTTTACATGATGAACCTACTGTCGTTGAAAATGAGAAAGTAGTAACTCCTTCTGTTTTAGATGAAACTATTGTGATGACTGCTGTTTCCGATATCACGCATTCTAATGGCAATCAAGGTACTCCATTAATGGATAAAACTATTGTCTTAGATAAGGTAACTGATGAGCTTCGTAATCGACCGATTTCTGTAGAGGATACCATTGCTATGGGCGAATCTGTAGAGGTCTTAGCTGCTGATGAAGTTGAAAATATGGAAGTCACTCAAATGATTGGCGGCGCTGATGAGGTACAAACTGCGGAAGGTCCATCTGTATTAGATGAAACTCGCCTATTTGATGCATCTGAAATTGAGGAACAGTTAGCTGCAGCAAGTTTAGTTGATGAAGAGGTTCCTACTGGTCAATGGGCTAAAGCAGCACATGAAGATAAATGCATTGAACTAGCTATTGCTCCATTTGTACATTCTTTTGGTGTGCTACATGGGGATACACAATATTATGTAGAAGATATTACAAGAGATGCTTTAGCAGCACTTAACATTACAAAGCTAGCTGAAGTAAATGCGTTGTTAGATAACATTGTTATTCAAGAAGCTTTGATGAGCATGCAAAAGGCATATGCTGCAACGAATACAGAGTGGATGAAGTCCGCTGCATTAGGTGCATTCCTTGATGTTGTGCAATCGCCTAAATCTAGTACGCCGTACTTAGTAGCCTTTGACGCATTGCGCGTATTACCACATTTAACATTGGGTCACTTCCAAGTTATGGCGTTGACTTTATTGCTGCAATACTCTAGAAACTCCAATAACTATGGATTGATACATTTCCAACATTATGTGGAAAAATATATTGAGCCATTTATTTCTGATTTGCCTCAAAATCATTCCTTCTATCGTCAGCTCGATTACCTGCGCTGTACTCAAGAGGAACGTGAACCGATTACATTGGCTCAAGTATTATCTAATTCTTATCCGTTTGTATTTAATTATCGTGGTTTCTCTAAGGAAGAATTATTCCGTGCCACTGATGGTCGCGGTGTAGATCCGCGCTATGTGGTGCGCAGCTTAAACTCCAATTTATATAAATTGGCTTTAGTTGATGAATCCTTGGCACCACGCTTCTTTAGACAAACTCGTATTTCTGACTCCATGGTTCAACGAGATCTTTTGGCACTCATGAAGAGCAAACCAACTGCTTTCAGAGGGCAAGAGGCGCGTGACATTATGGATGATATCTCTCCAGTTCTTTTGGACTTGGCCGATGTGTTTGATAAAACGCCGATGTCTAAAATTAGCTTAACCTTGCTAGGTCTTTACTTAGGACGAGCTCATGTGAAAGCAACAATTGGTGAAGAGTTTGATTTATCTCATTGGTTCTAAGCGACATACCTTTAAAATAGGTAATATAAATAATATAGATAATAAAAAGGTCTCCCTAAATTATTGAGGGAGACCTTTTTGTGTTTATTTTAGAACTGATTAGCTAGTACTAAAAGCTATTAAAACCAAATTCTTCAATTTCTTCAATGTTTAGTAGTTTTACGGTGCGACCTGTAATGTCGATAATGCCTTCATCACGTAAACGGCCTAGTTCACGGCTAAGCGCTGTGCGAGATACGTTGAGCACCTCGGCCATTTGCTCACGGTTGTGCGGCAATTGGATTGTTTTAGAGTGTTGGCGTTTATAAATATCTGTTAAGTATGCGAAAATCTTCTCACGCATCCCTTTTAATGTAAGATAATGTACTTTTCTCGTTAAGAGAATAGCTTTTTCCGATAAGTCTTCTAATAGATTAGATAAGATTGTCGTTTGACATTGATGGCATTCTGGCAATGTTTCGATAAATGTTTCAAGTGGTATAAACATAATTTTTGTAGCCTTTGTTGCTTTAATTGTAGCAGGCCATAAAGGTTGCTTACTGAATAGTAATGCTTCGCCGAATATATCGGATTGCTCTAGATTGGCCATGATAACACGTTGGCCCATTATATTTTCTCGAGTTAAAAGAGCACTGCCTTCTAAAATAACGCCAATACCATCCATTGGGTCACCCGAGAGGGCGATGAAGTCATTTTTCTTGTAGCTATGAACAATTACTTTAGCATTGTGTAAATAGCCACGCAATTCATTTTCTCCAAGTTTGTTGAATAGCGGGCAATTCACGAGGGTAGGCATATATTGATTGATAATATCTTCAGAAAGTATTTGCTTCATAAGCACCTCCGATGTGACAAAGTCTATAGCAATTAAAATTGATTATTGTATAATAGAAGTATGGGACCAAATGGTCTACCTGTTCCACAAGGGGAGTCAGGAAAAATTTTTGAAAAAGTTTTTATTTGTTGCTCAAGCTACAGAAATTGTATCACCTTTACGTTATACTTTCAAATGTAATCGAACAGAGAACTGATAAAACATCAGTGTAATGTATAGGTTTTATATTATCTAGCTTGAATGCGAGGAAGTCTCGCAAAGGAGGATTTTAAATGAGCATGTTCTGTTATCAATGCGAACAATCTGCAGCACCAGCTGGTTGTACAGTACAAGGTGTATGTGGTAAAACTGCACCAGTTGCAAACTTACAAGACGAATTAACTGCTGCTTTGGTTGGCTTGGCTCGCGCTTTAGACGTAAAAGGCCACACTAAAGAAGGTATCGATTATTTAATGCGTGGTTTGTTCATGTGTGTAACAAACGTTAACTTCTCTGAAGACCGCGTTCAAGAGTTCATCGACGAAGTAAACGCTTACCATGCACAAGTGGACAGCACTCAACAAAACTTTGATTGGGAACAATTGTGGAAAGGTGAAGAAGATATCGTATCCCTTCGTTCCACATTATTGTTAGGTATGCGTGGTATGGCTGCATACGCATGGCATGCTGCTCGCCTTGGTTTCCACGATGCTGACGTTGACGCTTGGTTCGTTAAAGGTCTAGTAGAAATGGCGAAAGATCACAGCGCTGAAGAATGGCTTGGTCTTTTGATGGAATTCGGCGAAGTTAACTTGAAATGTATGGCTGTTCTTGACAAAGCTAATACAGAATCTTACGGTACACCAGTACCAACTACAGTACCTTTGACTGTAGAACCAGGTCCTTTCATCGTTGTAACTGGTCATGACCTTCACGACTTGAAACAATTGTTGATCCAAACTGATGGTAAAGGTGTAAATATCTATACTCATGGTGAAATGTTGCCTTGCCACTCTTACCCTGAATTGAAAAAACATCCTCAATTAAAAGGTAACTTCGGTACTGCATGGCAAAACCAACAAAAAGAATTCGTTGACGTTCCTGGCGCATTCTTGTTCACTACAAACTGCATTATGCCACCAAAAGAAAACTACAGAGAAAATATCTTCACTACAGATATGGTAGGTTTCGACGGTTGTGCACACATCGAAGAAATGCAGATGGTACAAAAGACTTCTCCGCAGTTATCAATCGTGCTATCGAATTGGGCGGCTACAAAGAAGCTCAAGAATTCACTGGTATTAATGGTGGTCATGAAGTAACTACTGGTTTCGGTCATGGCACAGTATTGGGCATTGCTGACACAGTAATCGACGCTGTAAAAGCTGGCGCAATCAAACACTTCTTCTTAGTAGGTGGTTGTGACGGTGCTAAAGTAGGCCGTAACTACTACACAGACTTCGTAAAACAAACTCCAGAAGATACAGTAGTATTGACATTGGCTTGTGGTAAATTCCGTTTTAACGACCTTAACATCGGCGAAATCGGTGGTATCCCTCGTATCCTTGATATGGGTCAATGTAATGATGCTTACTCCGCTATTCAAGTAGCAGTAGCTTTGGCTGGTGCCTTTGAATGTGACGTAAACGACTTGCCATTAACATTGGTATTGTCCTGGTACGAACAAAAAGCGGTATGTATCTTGTTAACATTGTTGGCATTGGGTATCCGCAACATCTACATCGGCCCATCCTTGCCTAAATTCTTCTCCAACAATGTATTGAACATTTTGGTAGAGAAATTCCAATTACATCCAATTACAACTCCAGAAGCTGACTTGAAAGCTATCTTGGGCTAATCGGATCATTCATCTGTTAACCACAGTCCTACTTCCCCTCTCCTTTTATGATTTAGGACTGTTGTTATAAATAACGCACCTTAGGTTTCTAAGGTGCGTTTTTTACTATTTTGTGAAAGCTATCTGTTAGTGGTTGTATATTGATGGGGCCCGATATTATTACGACAACTAGGTTACTAATGGGCACCACCTATCTCATGCCTCCATACGACGCGTAAGTCGGCTCTCAATAGGTTGTGCCCATTTGTAAAACATTAGTAGAAAATAAGTCCCATCAATATACTATTTCCTATGATAGCTTTTACAAAAATAGTGTGTTGAGGGGTAGATTGCCGTATAAGTACAGTCCTTCCTATACAAACAAATATGCCTCTAATGTGCATATAGACATTGGTCAATGTTGATTGTTATACTATAGGTAAAGTAAGAATTTTCTCACATTATTTATGTGTATATAGAGGCGTGTATGAATAGTATTTTTGATATTATAGGGCCTGTTATGATTGGTCCGTCTAGTTCGCATACAGCGGGTGCTGCGCGGCTAGGTAAGATGGCGCGGTGTATTTTCCGATCCACTCCTAAAAAGGTAGATTTAACTTTATATGGTTCTTTTGCGAAGACCTATAAAGGTCATGGTACAGATCGTGCTTTGGTAGGCGGTTTGTTAGTTATAAAGAGGATGATACGAATATTCGCATCGCTCATGATTTAGCACGAAAAGAGGGGATGGAGTATACTTTCATCGAGTCTCCTTTAGATGTTGGTCATCCTAATGTGGTTCGTTTTGATATGTATGATGACCATAATCGTCATATGACTGTTATCGGTAGATCTCTCGGTGGTGGTCAAATTATGATTACCGAAGTGGATGGTAATGATATGTCTATTACCGGTGATGAGTTTACGCTCGTCGTATTCCACGAGGATCGCCCTGGTGCGATTTCTCTTATCAGCCAAGCCTTGAGCGAGTCCGATATTAATATTGCAACGATGCGTGTATTCCGTAAGGGTAAGCACAAGGATGCAGTCATGGTCATTACTACCGATACGGTGGTAAATCCAATTACAGTTCAGTTTATGCGCGAGTGTCCAGGCATTCAAGATGTCATGACCTTTGAAGCGTTATAGGAGGGTGAATAATGAGCTATGCATATGATACAATTGCAGATATTATTCGCCTAGCTGAGGAAAATAATATTTCCTTTGGCGATGTAGTGCTGCGTTATGAATTAGAGAATTATGATCGCAGTGAAGAAGGGGTTATTCGTGAAATAGAGCATCGTTTAGATATCTTTGAAGGTTCTATTCAGGATGGTATAGACTATGCAGAAAAAACGGCGTCTGGTATGTCCGGTGGTCAGGCGGCACAGCTTGACTGTCAATCTCCACGGTTTATGAGCGAAATTGCGTACAAGGCGATGACTTATGCTATTGCTGTAAACGAGGCAAATGCAAAAATGTTCCGCATCGTTGCCTGTCCAACAGCGGGGTCTTGTGGTGTTATGCCTGGTGCTGTGAAAGCAGTGGCTGATTACTATCAACTAGATAAATCTACTGTAGTGAAAGGTTTCTTAGCCGCTTCCGGTATTGGTAATGTAGTGGCTAATCGCGCTTGCGTTGCTGGTGCAGTAGGTGGTTGCCAAGCTGAAATTGGTACGGCTGCATGTATGGCTGCAGGGGCTATCGTAGAAATGATGGGTGGTACGCCACGTCAGGTGGGCCATGCCATTGCATTGTGTATGAAAAACTTATTAGGTCTTGCTTGTGATCCTGTGGCGGGTCTCGTAGAGGTGCCTTGCGTTAAGCGTAATGGTTTCTATGCAGTCCACGCTATTACTGCCTCTGAGATGGCTTTGATGAATATTGAAAGCCAAATCCCACCAGATGAGGTTATTGAAGCAATGAATAATATTGGTCGCGCTATGCCTGCTGCATTGCGTGAAACAAGTGATGGAGGTCTTGCGGTAACACCGACAGGTACAGCTATTGCTGAAAGAGTGCAATCCTTATAAGGATTGCACTTTTTTTCATGCTTTCATTTGTAGTAAAATAAAAGTTAGACTAGTTCAGAAAGGAGTGTGCATGATGGAACAAGCAAATCGAATATTGACTGTATTAGAAGAAGCAGGCTATGAAGCTTATATCATTGGTGGAGCAGTACGCGATATTTTGATGCATCAAAAACCTCATGACTTTGATATTGTGACGTCTGCACGTCCTGATACGGTCATTGAAGTCCTACGCGGTCATGGTATTCAAACGACAGACTTAGTAGGAAAATCCTTTGGTGTAGTAGTAGCTACATTAGAAGGTAAGCAATATGAAATTGCAACGTATCGAACTGAACGATATGGAGCGGATAGTCATCGACCAGAAGAAATCACCTATGCCGATACATTAGAAGAAGATGTATTGCGCCGCGACTTTACCGTAAATGGCATGGCTATGAATCGCTTTGGTGAGGTCATTGATCTTGTAGGTGGACGCCGTGATATCAAGCATAAAACCTTGCGTACCATTGGCGATGCGCAGAAACGTTTTGAAGAGGATGCATTGCGTCTATTTAGAGCGTGTCGTTTTGTGGCAAAGCTAGACTTCTTGCCTAGTAAAGATTTATTAGAAGCTATGCCTAAGGCTTTTCATCGCGTCTCTGGATTATCCTTAGAGCGCGTTCGAAATGAATAGATCGTCTCATGCTTGAGCCAGCGGTGGCTAAAGGATTAGATGTATTGGTGCAATCACGCTTGGCAGAATGTTCATGTCGAGTAGTTGAAAACGGCGTGGCTCGAGAGGTTCCTATTCTGCCTGAGCTATATCACCTTGTGAATTTACCGCAAGAAAAAGACTTTCACCAGTTCGATGGTTGGTACCATACATTAGCCGTTGTATCTAATACAGATCCTGATTTGACCTTACGATGGGGTGCATTACTACATGATGTAGCGAAGGGCATGCCTATGGTGCGTGCTGTGGTGAATGGTCGCCTCACAGATCGTGGTCATGATACCTTAGGGGCTGAAATGACAGAAACCTTGCTTACTCGTTTAGGTTATCCTAAGGCTTTTGTACAGCGAGTAGCGTGGATTGTAAAAAATCATATGCGTTTCCATTATTTTGTACAAAATGGCGATGCGAACGAGAAAAAATGGCTTCGTAAAGAGGCTCGCAGCGGTGAGTTTCGAGATAGTCAAATTATGCGAATTGCATGGGAACAATTATCTAAGGTTTGTGCTGCCGATGTGTTAGGCTGTGGGAAGCCTTATGCATCGACTGATGGTACCTTAGCCTTTGGTGAATGTATGGCAGATCTTAGCCTAGAGATGCCTATCCATACAAAGGATTTAAATTATGACGAACGAGTTATTAAGCTTGCAGGGAAAAAAGTGGGGGAAGGATTGCAGTATTTATTAGGTCAGGTACAAAATGGGGTGATTCCCAATGAACCAGATGCATTATATGATGCATTAGACCATAAGTTACGCCGTCCAGTGGAGAAATGATGAAGTTATTAAATAAAGCGTTATTACGCATGAGTGATTGGAGTCGCACTACGTGGTGCCTTGCCATACTCATGACCGTTGCCTTCGTCCTTATCGGACGTTTAGCACAGTTACAGGTCTTTGATACCTTTGACCTAGAGAAGAAAAACTTATTACAAGTTCAAGTAGATAGAAAATTACAATCGCCGCGCGGTACAATCTATGACCGTAATGGCAAGCCTTTGGCGATGAGTGTAGTTACAAAATCTTTATATGCGGATCCGAAGATGATTAAACAGTCTCCTCAAGAGATTGCGGATCTCATCTCACCGTACGTAACGATGTCAAAAGAGAATATTGTGAAAGCTTTGCAAGAGGATACCGCCTTTGTCTGGTTGAATCGTATGATGGATGCAGACAAATCAAAAGGGGTACAACAAGTTATTAAGGATAATAATATTGCAGGCCTTAATTTCGTTGAAGAATCTAAGCGCTATTATCCAAATGGTGTCTTAGCGGCACAAGTATTAGGCTTTGTCGGTACTGATGATAAAGGCCTTGATGGGCTAGAAATGGTTCTTGATGACGAATTAAAGGGGGGCGTACAACAAGAAATTGTAGCTACTGATAATAAAGGGAATGCCATCTTTGGTTCCGTACTATCTAAATTTTTACCAGATAAGGGTAAAAGTGTAACCTTAACCATCGATGCAACAATTCAATTTATTGCAGAACGCGCTCTTGATAAGGCGATGGTTGATACAGGAGCTAAGCATGCCAGCGTTATCGTTATGGATCCAAAGAACGGTGAAATATTAGCGATGGCCAATCGTCCAAGTTATGATCCTAATAACTACAACCAAAGTGGTGAAGAGGCTTTCAAAAAAATATTGCGGTTACCAATTTATATGAACCAGGCTCTACATTCAAACCTATCATTGCATCTGCAGCTCTTGCAGCAGGCAAATGGAAGTTAGACACTGTGTATAACGATAAAGGGGCCTTCGCTGCCAATGGACATATCATTAGAAACTGGAATGGTGAGGGATATGGTCCTGTTCGTTTGCTAGATATTTTGAAGTACTCTATTAATACTGGTATGGCTGAAATTGGTACATTAACAGGTGCAGATATTCTCTCGAAATATATACGTGATTATGGCTTTGGCTCTGAAACAGGTATTGAATTGCCTGGTGAAGGAGCAGGTATTTTGTATAATCCAGAGGATATGAGTAAGCTAGACGTTGCGACTATGTCCATCGGTCAAGGTATTGCGGTTACACCATTACAAATGGTTCGCGCCTTTGGTGCACTTTCTAATGGTGGGGCTATGATGAAACCACATATCATCAAGTCTTATAGTAACTCTCAAGGCGATGTTACAAGTACGACTGAAACATCTGTTGTGGGACAACCAGTTCCGGCGGAAACCGCTAAAACCATTGTAGATATTCTAGAAAAAGAAGTATCCGAAGGTGGCGGTACAAAAGCGATGGTAGAAGGTTATCACTTCGGCGGTAAAACTGGTACGGCGGAAAAACTAGATACCAAACATGGCGGTTATCTCGACGGACAATACATTGCGTCCTTTATTGGCTTTGGCCCTGTAGAGGATCCAAAATTTGTAGTTCTTGTCGTTATTGATGACCCACAAAAGGGTTCTTATTATGGTAGTCAAATTGTAGCCCCTGTATTTAAGGACATCGTATCTCAACTTGTACGGTATTACCAAATGAGTCCGTATGTTAAAGAAAGTACACCAGTAGCTGTTAAAGCTGCTAATACATTACCTGAACCAAAACCGGGAAGTGATGGTTCTGTTACATTGCCTAACTTTACTGGTTTTACCTATGGTGAAGTGCGTGATTGGTTACATAAGGCGGGACTTGCCTTTAAACCGGATGGAACTGGTACGGCTACATCTCAAGATGAAAGTAGCGGTACAACTGTTCAGGCTGGTACAGCAATTACTGTTCATTTCCGTAGATAAAACGAATTCGGTCATAATTAGAAATTATAGACAGTTCGTTATATAATAGAATAAGAGACTTAGGTGCCTCTCAGGAGGCACCTTTTTTATAAATAGTTTGAATGAATGGAGATACACATGATCGAATTACGCGGTAAAGCAGTAGCAGATGCTCATAAGGCGATTTTACAAGAAAAAGTTGCAGCAGTAGGCAACTCTGTAATTACTATGGCAGTATTACTCGTTGGTGATGACCACGGCGCTCATATGTATGCTACATTTATGGAAAAAACAGCAAAAAACTTTGGCTATGGTTTTGTGTTAAAACAATTGCCTGAAACGGCCACACATGATGAAGTTGTAGCAGCACTACAAGAGTTAAATAATGATGATGCGGTTCATGGTATTTTGCCGTTAATGCCTATGCCTAAACACATTGATACAGAGGTTCTTATCGATATGTTAAATCCTAAAAAAGATATCGATGGTCTTACGACGTATAATATCGGTCTTGTTACGGCTGGAAAAGGCGGCTTTGCTCCTTGTACAGCTAAGGCTTGTATGGCTATTTTAAACCACTATGATATTCCTGTAGAAGGTAAACACGTTGTTGTAGTTGGTCGTAGTCAAGTTATCGGTAAACCGGTAGCGCTTATGGCTCTTGGTGCACACGGGACGGTTACCATTTGTCACTCCAGAACTCCTGATTTAGCAGAGCAAGTAAAACGTGGTGATATCGTTATTGCTGCAGCAGGCCGTGCTCATATGATTACAGCGGATATGATTAAACTAGGTGCTGTAGTTATCGATGTAGGTATCAATGAGTATGATGGTAAAACTGTAGGTGATGTTGATTATGATGCAGTAAAGGATATTGCATCTGCCATCACACCTGTACCAGGTGGCGTTGGCTCTGTAACGACTACGATGATGCTAGAGGCTGTATATGAGGCGTACCATGCATGAGATGTCTATAGCTGAGGGAATTCTTGATGTGGCTCTTGATACATTGCGTCAACATGATGCAACAGTCATCCACTCTGTGCAGCTCGATTTAGGTCTTATGAGTGGGGTAGAGCCAGATTCGTTGCTTTTTTGTTGGGAAGCCGTTACTAAAGGAACTCCTGCTGAAGGGTCACGTATTGAAATCAACACAATTCCCATAGAAGGAAAGTGCTTAGATTGTGATAAGACTTTTCCTGTAGAAAACTATAAGTTTATCTGTCCTCATTGTGACAGTCATTTCGTACAAACCATCGGGGGCCGCGAGTTACAAGTGACCTCCATGGATATCGATTGATAGAAAGGTTAGGACATGCAAGTTCAAGTTAAAACCAATGTACTGGCAAAAAATGATGCCATTGCAACGTCCTTGCAACAGTTGTTTAAGGAAAAAAATATATTTGTATTTAACTTGTTAGGTTCTCCAGGGGCTGGCAAGACATCTCTTTTAGAGGCTACCTTACAAGATTTAAAAAAGGATTATCGTTTGGCTGTTATTGAAGGTGATTTGTTTACCGCTAAGGATGCAGAACGAATTCATGCCTTAGGCGTGCCTGTTATCCAAATTAATACAGTTGGTGGTTGTCATCTCGATGCACAGATGATACAAGATGCCTTAGGTGATTTAAATCTTGATGATCTTGATATGATCATTATCGAAAATGTAGGCAATTTAGTGTGTCCTGCAGAATTTGAGATTGGTGAAAGTATGAAGGTAACAGTTTTATCTGTTACTGAAGGGGAAGATAAACCCCTTAAATATCCATTAATCTTTAAAGAGTCTAAGGCCATCCTCATTAATAAGATTGATTTGTTGCCGTATGTGCCTTTCAAAAAGGAACAGGCTATACAAGATATTCGTAATTTAAATCCTAATGGAGAGATATTTGAAGTAAGTTGCACGGCCCATAATGGTCTTGAACCTTGGCTGACATGGTTGCGTGCACAATTGGAGACTAATCGATGAACTATTCTATGAAGAGTCGTATTGTAGCGGCCCTCCTTGTAGGTTTATCTGCTACTACTATCGGATATGCAGAGGAGCCTGCAATTTCTACAGTTAATCCTTTTGCAATAGAAACTACTGATGAAACGAACGAGGCGGCCCAAGATGCTACAATTGGTCAAGGCGGCGGAGAGGCATCTGGCGAAGCTGATAGCTTTAGCCTATCTTGATAATGCGCCCATAAAAGTCGTTAAACCTGAAGCAACGACTAAAAATGAGCGCACTAAAACAGGGTGGTTGGCGGAACAAATGGCAGTTACTGAATTTGGTGACTCTATACAGTTCTGGCAAGCGGCTAGCGAAAATGAAGGGCCGTTGCCGAGCATTACTCAAAATAATTTAGCAGATATTGGTAAGTCCTATACCGCTAATGATTTGCCATCCTTAGGTTCTGAAGATGATTATGCTATTGCTACCTACCGCTTGGGAGACAAATTTGTCGTGCCTAAAGATGTAGACAAGACAGAAGTGCGAGATAACTTTACTACCTATCATATGAAAGATCTGCCGTAACTGTATATACAGGTCCTTCTGTAGAGCGCTTGGTAAATGATCCATTGCGTGGTCAAGGGGCGACGTATTTCTTTGAACCAAATACTATTACCAATATTCATAGTACGAAAAAAGGCGTCAATACTGTACGTGATATTGGCCCTGGTAGCACGCGTATGGAATTGGTATTTGCTTATGGCAGTCCTAATGCGATGTGGCGTGATCAAAAAAATGAGACATATATTTTCCTTTATGAAGGTCATTCTGAAAATTCATGGCCACAAAAAAAGGATTTTAAGAGTCCTGTAGAGAATACAAATAGTAATAGTCAACAACAATCTATGCTTGGTCAACAGAAGGAATATATTGCTTTTACTATTAAACAAAGCAATATAGAGGCTGTTGATATGATTAGTGGTCAAGTATGGCCTAGATTTGGTTTACCAAAAGCACCAGTATATGATTTCGAAGCGGGCAAATTGACTGCTGATGACTTCGTGTTGCGTGGCTTACAGCTAAATGATCACTTCATCAACGATTCTAATAATGACTGGAAACATCAGGGCATGCTCTTCGGCTCTGCGTTCATTGGCTATAATGAATACGGCGTAAGTGTAGATAAAAAGAATCTCATCAACCGTGTACTATTAAATATTTACACGCCAACACGTCGTGGTATTGCGATGGGCGATACTAAGTATTTATTGCTCTTTGTGTACGGTATGCCAACTCGTATCGTTGAATCTACAACGAATTCGGGCACGTCTACTGTATATGAATATAAAAATCCAGCGGCAAGCAATTCTTATTTACAGTTTGCCCTAGATGAAAAAAACCAATATATCAAATCCGTTATGTTATCTGACCGTCCGGTTAAGTAGGACAGGTCGCAGCGAGGAGGCAAAGGATATGGTTACTGTACAAGATGTAAAAGAACGTTGGGAAAAAATTCAAAACGATGATGAACGTATATTGTTTATCGTTGGTGGTCCAGGTTCTGGTAAAAGTTTGCTAATTCGTGAATTGTCCGAGCAAAAAGTTGGAAATACTTGGAAGCTAAACAGCTTATCGAAGAAGAATTCCTACTTGTACCTCGTGATGAACGTCCTCAATTAGCAGAAGAAGTTATTTGTCGTGCTCTTAGCCGTAGTGATACTGAAGTAGTATTGCTCGATGGCATTAATGTATTCTTTGCGCCAATCTTAAATTTAGAACCATTTGAATTACTAAAAACTATTAGTAAGAAGTATCCTATTGTCGTTGGCTGGCGTGGTCACCTTGAAGGAGATCAGTTGTACTTAGAACATAACAATGATCCAAAACATGCTGTAGTTACTATTGCACATCCAGATCATGTTGTTGTAATCGACTAACTACAAAATTGAACATATTGGTAAAATATAGGGAAAACTATAAATGTATAAAGAGGAGATAGATTACTATCTCCTTTTTTTGGTTGCTTTTTAATAACTACTCCATAAAAAAGCTTGAAACTAAGGTATTTTATGTGGGTTTTATGAAATGTAATTTTTTTTGACAAAATACTTGCATAGGGTATCGTTTCATGTTATTATGATTAAGCACTAAGAGATACTGCAGTGAACGAAGAAAAGCTTCAAAAAAGTTTTTAAAAAGTTCTTGACACTTAGTGTGGCAGATGATAGAATTCATCTTGTCGTAATGATGCTGGCGTAGCTCAATAGGTAGAGCAGCTGACTTGTAATCAGCAGGTTGTGGGTTCAATTCCTATCGCCAGCTCCATTTTATTTATGGAGGGATTCCCGAGCGGCCAAAGGGAGCAGACTGTAAATCTGCCGTCTTCGACTTCGAAGGTTCGAATCCTTCTCCCTCCACCATCTATAGCGGGGTGGAGCAGTTGGTAGCTCGTCGGGCTCATAACCCGAAGGTCGCAGGTTCAAGTCCTGTCCCCGCAACCACAAATATTCACAGTGAAATGATCGTTCATTGTGCTGGTGTAGCTCAGTCGGCAGAGCGTATCCTTGGTAAGGATAAGGTCACCGGTTCAATCCCGGTCACTAGCTCCATACATGGCGGCATAGCTCAGTTGGCTAGAGCAATCGGTTCATACCCGGTGTGTCCGCGGTTCAAGTCCGTGTGCCGCCACCATTAAACCTCACGTTGGTGAGGATTTTTTTATTTCTACCCATAAACCATAATAGCAACACTATAATATTTAATCTTTAATACTAAGAAAGATTAAGATTATAAAGTAAGAGATGTGACGTTATAAAATAAAGTCGATAGATAGGAGTGATTCGTATCTGTCGACTTTTTTATGCATTTGTATATATGGTATAATAATTTGTAGGAGAATGTTATATTCCATTGATAAATTAGGGTTAATATATTATATTAATACTAGAATGTAATTTGTTTTTGTGAAGGAGGATACAATCCTAATGGCAAAAGAAAAATTTGAACGTACGAAACCGCATGTTAACATCGGTACAATCGGTCACGTTGACCATGGTAAAACTACTTTGACTGCTGCAATCACAAAAGTTTTGGCTGAAAAAGGCCAAGCTGACTTCCAAGATTACAGCATGATCGATAAAGCTCCAGAAGAACGTGAACGCGGTATCACAATCAACACTGCACACGTTGAGTATGAAACTGCTAACCGTCACTATGCACACGTTGACTGCCCAGGCCATGCTGACTATGTTAAAAACATGATCACTGGTGCGGCTCAAATGGACGGCGCTATCTTGGTATGTTCCGCAGCTGACGGCCCTATGCCACAAACTCGCGAACACATCTTGTTGGCTCGCCAAGTTGGTGTTCCTGCAATCGTAGTATTCTTGAACAAAGCTGACATGGTTGACGACGAAGAATTGATCGAATTAGTAGAAATGGAAGTTCGTGAACTTCTTTCCTCCTACGAATTCCCTGGCGACGAAGTACCTATCGTTGTAGGTTCCGCGTTGAAAGCTTTGGAAGGCGACGCTCAATATGTAGCTAAAATCGACGACTTGATGGACGCTGTAGACTCCTACATCCCAACACCAGTTCGTGATACTGACAAACCTTTCTTGATGCCTGTAGAGGACGTTTTCACAATCACTGGTCGTGGTACAGTAGCAACTGGCCGTGTTGAACGTGGTCAAGTAAACGTTGGCGATACTATCGAAGTAGTAGGCTTGAAAGAAAAAGCTGAACAATACGTAGTAACTGGTCTTGAAATGTTCCGTAAAGTGTTGGATTCTGCAGTAGCAGGTGACAACGTAGGTGCATTGCTTCGTGGTGTTGACCGTAAAGACATCGAACGTGGTCAAGTATTGGCTAAACCAGGTTCCATCAAACCACACAAAAATTCAAAGCAGAAGTTTACGTATTGACTAAAGAAGAAGGTGGCCGTCATACTCCATTTTTCTCTAACTACCGTCCACAATTCTACTTCCGTACAACAGACGTAACAGGTGTTGTAAACCTTCCTGAAGGTGTAGAAATGTGTATGCCTGGCGATAACGTAACAATGAACATCGAATTGATTACACCAATCGCTATTGAAGAAGGTCTTCGTTTCGCGATTCGCGAAGGTGGCCATACAGTAGGCGCTGGCGTAGTAACAGCAATCGAAGGTTAATTCATAATCTTTGTAGTAAATAGGACCCCAATTGGGGTCCTATTTTTGTATTAATTTATATATTGTTTATTGTATATGTAACCAAAGGTACAGAATCATTCTACTAATAGTGCTATTATAAGCTTAAGGAGAGCAAAGGCTCTCCTTTTGTGTTTTTATAGAAAAGGAGGTAATGTGATGGGTGAATACAAAAAGTATTGGATAGCCGTAGTAGCCGTTCTTATTATTGGTTTTTCTATTCTTGGTTATCTAGGTACTGATGTGTATCATCAAGCACCGCCAGTGCCGACTGCGTATGTATCTCAAGATGGACAGGTCTTGTTCACTAAGGAAGATATTTTACATGGTCAATCGGCATGGCAATCTACTGGTGGTCAATCGGTAGGGACCGTTTTAGGTCATGGCGCATATCAAGCGCCTGACTGGACAGCAGATTGGTTACATAAAGAAGTATCCGTGATGTTGGATATTAAATCTCAAGAAGCCTTTGGCGTTCTTTATGACCAATTGGGACCTGCAGAACAAGCAGCTATTAAAGAAGTTGTGAAAAAAGAGTATTTAGGTAGTGCAGTCCGTGAAGATGGAACTGTTGTCTTATCTCCAGAACGAATTACGGCAATGAATTTAACTGGTCGTTATTTTGTTGAGTTGTACGGAGATAATCCTGATTTAACATTGACTCGTGATCATTTTGCGATGAAGGATAACACGTTACCTGAGTTACAAGATCGCATTGATATGGCACGCTTCTTCTTCTGGACTACTTGGATGGCATCTACACAACGTCCTGGTACAGATGCAACGTATACAAACAACTGGCCACATGAACCTTTATTGGATCATAATCCTACACCTGAAAGTGTCGCATGGTCTGTTGTGAGTGTTATTATCTTATTATGTGGCATTGGTGTAGTTGTATGGTTATGGGCCTTTGGTAAAAAGGATGATGAGCATACATTGATTCCGCCAACAGAAGATCCAATTAGCAAGATCACGTTAACGCCATCTCAACGTGCATTAGGTAAATATTTGTTTACAATCCTAGCATTGTTCTTATTCCAATTGGGAATGGGTGGGATTATTGCCCACTATACTGTAGAAGGTCAAGCGTTCTATGGTATTCCATTAGCGCAATATTTCCCTATTCTATTGCGCGTACATGGCATATTCAGGCATCTTTGTTCTGGATTGCTATGGCATTCTTGAGTGCTGGTCTATTCTTGGCACCAATCATTAATGGTGGTAAAGATCCTAAATATCAAAAACTTGGGGTGGACATCTTATTCTGGGCTCTTGTAGTTCTTGTAGTAGGTTCCTTCGCTGGTACATATTTAGGCGTAGCACATCAAATTCCAGCAGCGTGGAATTTCCTTCTCGGACACCAAGGTTACGAATATATCGAGTTGGGTCGTATTTGGCAGTGGATTGAATACATTGGTATTTTATTCTGGCTTGTACTCATGATACGTAGCATTATTGGTGCCTTCAAGCAAAAAGGGGATAAAAACCTCATTGCAGCCTTCATATTCTCCGTTATCATGGTAGGTATCTTCTATGGTCCAGGGTTATTCTATGGTGAACATAGCCATTTGGCGATTATGGAGTATTGGCGTTGGTGGGTAATCCATCTTTGGGTTGAAGGCTTCTTCGAAGTATTCTCCACTACATTAATGGCATTTATCTTTGTTACATTAGGGCTTGTATCGTATCGTGCTGGTACAGTTGCGGCCATCTCTTCTGGGGCTATTTATCTCATAGGTGGTATCCCTGGTACATTCCATCATCTATACTTCACAGGTGTTACATCCACTATCGTGGCAACAGGCGCATCCTTCTCTGCGTTAGAAGTAGTACCACTTGTACTCTTAGGTTATGAAGCTTTTGAAAACTATACACGTCTTCATAGTGCTCCTTGGATGCATCGTCTAAAATGGCCTGTGTATTGTTTTATTGCCGTGTCCTTCTGGAATCTAGTGGGGGCAGGGGTATTCGGGTTCTTGATCAACATGCCTGTATCCTTGTTCTACATCCAAGGTCTTAATACAACTGCAGTACATGCCCACACAGCATTGTTTGGTGTGTATGGTTTCTTAAGTCTAGGATTTGTATTCCTTATTGCTCGCTATATCCGACCTGAAGTAGAATTTAACGATAAGCTAATGAAGTTCGGTTTCTGGGCTCTCAATATAGGGCTTGCATTAATGGTGCTTATTAGCTTATTGCCAATCGGTCTTATCCAATCCTGGGCTAGTATCACAAATGGCTTATGGTTTGCGCGCAGTGAAGAATTTATGCAACAACCATTGTTACAAAATTTGCGGTGGGCTCGTCTCATCGGTGATACGATACTAATTGTTGGTGCTGTAGCATTCTTCTGGCAAATTGTAAAAGTTCTATTTGCGAAGAAATCTTAATCTATAAATGGATTACTTCTTAATCTGTAAATAGATGATTTAAAGGGTATTAAATCATATTATTAATTCTATTTACCTGTATGAGTAAACGGCATAAAATGTATGAAAAATATGCGATGATTTAGTACCATATTAATGGCGTTCCTTTATAGACAAGGGACGCCATTTTTTGTTATACTATCCATGTCAGGTACATGTGCCTGGCTTTTTTGAGTTGCTTAAATTCTTGACATCGCTTGCTACGTATGATATAGTTTTTTAGTATGTAGTCGAGCGTTTTCGAGTACAAGAGACAGATTTAGTAAATATAAAGCGAGGTGTATCCGGATGCGTAATGCCATTACTTTAGCTTGCACAGATTGCAAACAACGTAACTATCAAACGAACAAGAACAAAAAGAACAATCCTGATCGTATTGAAATGATGAAATATTGCAAATTCTGCGGTAAACATACATTACACCGTGAAACAAAATAATTCTTATCATTCATTACCTGTTGATTTGAGGATGTGAAAAAATGGCAAAGTCTAACTCAGCAGTGCAGCAGCGTGGTGGATTTGGAAAATTCTTCCGCGGTGTGAAAGCTGAACTAAAAAAAGTAGTCTGGCCAACAAAAAAAGAGCTTATCAATTACACAATAGTAGTATTCTTAGTGACTATTTTCATCGCTTTGGTTATTGCTGTGCTTGATGGACTCTTCGCCCAACTTTTTAATACGTTGTTGCACTTTGTTGGATAAGGGGGCCATTACATGGAAGCAGATAAGAAGTGGTATGTAATTCATACCTATTCAGGCTACGAAAATAAAGTTAAAACCACTCTTGAACTTAAAGTTCAATCTATGGGCCTACAAGATGTGATTAGCCGTATTTTGGTACCTCTTGAGGACGAAATAGATGAAAAAGATGGGGTTAAAAAAGTAGTAAAACGTAAGATATTTCCTGGGTACGTATTGGTTGAAATGGAAGTTAACGACCGCTCTTGGTATGTTGTGCGCAACACGCCAGGTGTAACAGGTTTCGTTGGATCTGCCACTAAACCAGTTCCACTTTCTGATTCCGAAGTAGAACATATACTTAAGTCTCAGGGCTTGGATAAGAAACCAACCATCAACGTCGATGTCGAAGTTGGTGAAACGGTACGCATTACGTCCGGGGCCTTTGAAGATAAACTAGGTGTTATTACCGAACTTAACCCTGAAAAAGGAACATTGAAACTTAACGTAGAAATGTTCAACCGAGATACCGAGGTAGAGGTAGAGTTCTCTCAAATTGAGAAAGCTCTTTAATATATAAATATAACTCTAAAAAGAGCAATCGATTTTGGTTGCCAGTGGGAGGATGTATATCCGTTACCACCACAGTATAAGCATAGGAGGTTTAATTACCCATGGCTAAGAAATTAGTTAAACAAGTAAAACTACAAATTGAAGCCGCTAAAGCTACTCCAGCACCACCAGTTGGTCCTGCACTAGGTCAAGCAGGTGTTAACATCGTTGCTTTCACAAAAGAATTCAACGAACGTACTGCTAAACAAGCTGGCTTGATTATTCCCAGTAGTTATTAACGTATATGAAGATCGTAGCTTCGACTTCATCACTAAGACTCCACCAGCTGCAGTATTGTTGAAAAAAGCTGCAGGTATTCCAAAAGGTTCTGGTGTACCTAACCGTGATAAAGTAGCAAAAGTAGGTCGCGATAAAGTTCGTGAAATTGCTGAATTGAAAATGCCTGACTTGAATGCTAATACCGTAGAACAAGGTATGCGCATGGTAGAAGGTACTGCTCGCAGCATGGGCATTGAAATCGTTGACTAATAAGCGTACGACTTGCGCATAAGCGCAAATCGGTGGGAGGGAATTCCCGTTTGACCACATAAGGAGGATATTATAATGGCAAAAGTAGGTAAGAAATACGCTGAAGCAGTAAAACTTATTGAAGCTGGTAAGTTCTACGAACCAGTAGAAGCAATTGAGTTAGTTAAGAAAACTGCAACTGCAAATTTCGATGAAACAGTTGAAATCGCTTTCAACTTGAATGTCGACCCTAAATACGCTGATCAACAAGTTCGTGGTGCAGTAGTATTGCCTCATGGTACTGGCAAAACTAAACGCGTTCTTGTGTTCGCTAAAGGCGACAACATTAAAGCAGCTGAAGAAGCTGGCGCAGATTTCGTAGGTTCTGAAGAGTTAGTAGCTAAAATCCAAGGTGGTTGGAGCGACTTCGACGTAGTAGTTGCTACACCAGACATGATGGGTCAAGTTGGCCGTCTTGGTAAAATCTTGGGTCCTAAAGGCTTGATGCCAAACCCTAAAGTTGGTACAGTAACTCCAGACGTTGCTCGTGCAGTAAACGAAATCAAAGCTGGTAAAATCGAATACCGTACTGATAAAGCAGGTATCATTTCTTGCTCCATCGGTAAAGCGTCTTTCGATGATGAAAAATTACTTGACAACTACCGTACAATCGTTGATACTATTATCAAGGCTAAACCTGTAGCAGCTAAAGGTCAATACATTAAATCTGTAACCTTGTCCGCTACAATGGGCCCTGGTGTGCCTTTGAACGTGTTCAAATTGAGCAACGTTACAAAAGAGCAATAATCACATATGTCTCTTAGCTGTAGACGGCTGGTATGTATAATGGATGAAAATCCGCCCGCTGAGGCTGACACTAGAACAACCTAGGACTAGTTCGACCTCATCGCGTGCGATGGGGTCGTTTTTTACGCTAAGATAGTACATAGAGCACCAAAAAATCTATAAGGAGGTAATCTAATGGCTGTCACTGAATCAAAAAAAGCAATTGTTGCTCAAATGAAAGAAACTCTTTCTGAAGCAAAAGGTGCTGTATTGATTGGTTACTCTGGTTTGACTGTTGCGCAAGCAACTGATCTTCGTCGCAAAATGTTGGCTGAAGGTGTTGAATACAAAGTAATCAAAAATACTTTGACTCGCATTGCTGCAAACGAATTGAATCTTGAAGGTTTCTCTGAGCATTTAGAAGGTCCAACTGCATTGGCTACTTCTAAAGAAGATGCTGTTGCACCTGCTCGTGTAATCGAACAATTCATCAAAGCTACAGAACAAGAAGTTGTTACTGTAAAAGCTGGTATCGTTGAAGGCGAAGTTATGGACGCTGCAGGCGTTAAAGCAATCGCAAGCCTTCCAAACCGCGAAGGTATGCTTTCCATGTTGCTTTCCGTATTGCAAGCACCTGTTCGCAATGTTGCATACGCTGTCAAAGCTGTTGCAGACGCTCAACCAGCAGAAGCTGCAGAATAATAATTTCTGCGAATTATTCATTGGTCGCTTAAGACCGATACAATAAACTATTTTATGGAGGAAAACTAAAATGGCATTGAACATTGAAAACATCGTTGCTGAATTAAAAGAAGCAACTATTCTTGAACTTAATGATCTTGTAAAAGCAATTGAAGAAGAATTTGGCGTAACTGCAGCAGCTCCTGTAGCTGTAGCAGCTGCTGGTGGTGCTGACGGCGGCGCTGCTAAAGATTCCTTCGACGTAATCTTGAAAGAAGCTGGCGCATCCAAAATCAACGTAATCAAAGTTGTTCGTGAAGCAACTGGTCTTGGCTTGAAAGAAGCTAAAGCTATCGTTGACGGCGCTCCTGCACCTGTAAAAGAAGGCGTAGCTACTGAAGCAGCTGAAGCTTTGAAAGCTCAATTGGAAGAAGCTGGCGCAACTGTAGAATTGAAATAATTCTAGCCATATTAAAAGGCGTACCTAAAGGTACGCCTTTTTTGCGTTCTGATTACTCTGAAACGACTCTGTATAAACTTGATATTAAAAAGCGTGCCCCGAAGGACACGCTCTATTAAAATGAAATACTATCTTGTACTTTATATATTGTGGCTCCATTAGTTTTGCCCAATGGTTTTGTAATGACAGCTGCAGGTGAACTTTCAAAGTCTTTTATATTCCGATTAGGTACGATAACAATAGCATTTGATTCGTTTGGAAGTTGATCTAAAAACTCATCTTTGGTAATGGTAGGCATAATATTTCTGGCCTTAGCCCAGCGTTCGTCATCAGTCTTATTTAAATATACTTGTGTTGGTATATGTTTTGTATAATACACAACCGAAGTATAATATCCACCATATACGAAAACAGGTTGATTCGTATTTTCTATATAAGATGTAAACTGAATACCAGATTGACTCGTTAATATGGGCGTCACAGAAATGGTAGTGGCCGAATATAGGGCTAGTATTGGAAGTAAAAATAGCAATGTGAGTTGTGAATATGTTCGTATGTAATGTCTAGCTATTTTAAAAATCAGAGCGCCTATGCTAACTATAACCATATATTCAAAGATATAGTCGCTAGCACTGACGGCTACGCCAATACCTAGAATGCATGTATATATGCCAAATGGTAGTGTCACTAAAGAAGTACAATATTTAGATAGTTTAGGGTTAAACAGTAAATTGATAATTGCCTCACTACCCCATATGATACATGGAATAATTGCGGGTAGTGTATAGGTTAAATACTTGGTTGCTACAATAGAATAAAATAGTAATATAATAACAAACCATATACCGCCAAGTAGGTTGAATGATTCCTTCCAGTTCAGTTTGCGCAATTGATATATAACCACTGGTGTCCATGGCAATAAAGCAAGCGGCGTAATTATTAGATAGTAGTACCACACGTCGAATTTAGGGTGTTCGGATACGAGGGCACGACCTACATTTTGTAGACCAAGAAATCCACTAATAAAATCTTGGCCGTGAATAGAATACATTGCTATGTACCATGGACTAGCAATGGCGAAAAATAATACAATGCCTAGCGGTGTAAACGCAATCTTTAAGTTTCTTAGTAAACTTACCTCATCCTTATTGGCCTTACTATATTTTTGAAGGACCATAAACACTAATAATATGAGTCCTGGTAATAGTAATCCGATGGGTCCTTTTGTTAAGACTGCAAAGGCTGCTGCTATATAGGCTTTCATCATCGACGTCTTATCATTGTTTGTAAAAGCTAGGTAAGCATAACCAAATATGGCAAGACTAAAGAAAAATAAAAAGCCATCTGTTATAACCGCATGTGATATATACCAAAATTGTAAGGTGCTCATCAAGAGGATGGCACTGGTTACTGCGACTGGGACGGACTGTTTGATACGGTATACCATGTGATACATGAGCGATACACTGGCCCCTGCAATTAATGTGTTGGGGATGCGTGATACAAAATCTGATATACCGAACAATTTATAGCAAATCATAAGTGCCCAATATGTTAATGGTGGTTTATCATACCATACATGGTCGTAAATCATAGGTGAAATCCATGAATTGTGAGTTAACATGGTTATGGCACTTAATACATAGTTAGATTCTACTGGATCGGTAATCGGTATATAGGCATTATAAAAACCATAGCTTATGACTGTAATTAAAAACAGCGCTATGATTCGTGTTCGATGACTTATGTTAATTTTAAACACTCCTTTATGTTAATAGTATATGCTTATATTTTACTATACTTTGCAATGTTCAGATATGTCATGAGAGAAATTATATAGAATATTGTTTTTATGGAATACCTTAAATGACTTTTGTGTATACAAAATACATGTTATAATAAATTCAAAAGAAAGACCATTTTATACAATGTAATTTGAATGATATACACATTCAGTGGAAAGAAGGATAGCAATGAGAAAAGAACATGATTTCCTAGGTGAATTAGAAGTAGCTGATGAGTTATATTATGGTGTACAAACGATTCGTGCGTTAGAAAACTTTCACATTACAGGAAAACATTTAGACCAAGATTTTATTAAAGCTTTAGCAATGGTAAAAAAGGCCTCCGCTTTGGCCAATATGAAAACAGGTCGCCTCAATGTATCTATTGGTAAAGCCATTGTTCAAGCCGCAGATGAAGTTATCGCCGGCGAATTCGCAGATCAATTTCCAGTCGACCCAATTCAAGGTGGTGCAGGTACTTCTGTGAATATGAACATGAATGAAGTATTAGCAAACCGCGCTTGTGAAATTTTGGGTCATCCAAAAGGATCGTATGATATTGTAAGTCCTAATAACCATTGTAATATGGCGCAATCTACCAATGATGCATTTCCAACGGCTATTAAGGTTTGTGCGATTTTGAAATCTAAACCTTTGCTTGAAGCGTTGCAACGCCTTGTGGATGAACTTGAGAAAAAGGCTGATGAGTATAGCGAAATTTTAAAAATGGGGCGCACTCATTTACAAGATGCGGTGCCTATTACATTAGGTCAAGAAATGGGTGCTTATGCATCAGGTGTTCGCCGTGGTATTAGACGTATTAAATCTGCTGTTGAAGGAGCACATGTTATCAATATGGGGGCTACTGCCGTTGGTACAGGCCTTAATGCAGAACCAAATTACATTCATGACGTAGCATACGAACTTAGCGAAGTCGTAGGCGAACCATTCTATACTGCAGATAACTTGATTGATGCTACGAACAACACGGATATCTTTGCTGATATCTCTAGTGGTTTGAAGGTTACGGCTCTTGTATTGATTAAAATGGCCAACGATTTCCGTTTGATGGCATCTGGCCCTCGTTGTGGTATCGGGGAATTGAATTACCTGCTCGTCAACCTGGTTCTTCCATTATGCCTGGTAAGGTGAACCCAGTTATCGCCGAAGTATTGAATCAAGTATGTTATCAAGTTATCGGTAACGATCTTACCATTTCTTTGGCTGTAGAAAATGGTCAATTTGAATTGAACGTAATGGAACCTGTATTGGCTTACAATTTGTTCAATAATCTTTGCTACCTTAAAAATGGTGTTAACACATTCGTTGATAAATTGCTTATCGATCTTGAAGTAGACCGTGAACAATGCGAATACTGGTTGAACCGTTCTGTTGGTATCGTAACTGCATTGTTGCCTCACCTTGGTTATGAAACCGCTTCTGCACTTGCAAAAGAAGCCTACACATCTGGTCGTGCTATTCGCGATATTATCCTAGAAAAAGGTTTATTGACTGAAGATGAAATCAATCATATTCTTTCTCCTAAAGAAATGACACGCCCTGGTATTGCCGCTGCTGATTTGTTAAAACACAAAGGAAATTAATTTTTATTAATGAACTTTGTCATATAATGTGTGAATAATACGTGAAAATGTGAAAGCTGTCAGCCTTTTGGTTGACAGCTTTTTTATATGATGATAGAATTATAAATTGCAAAAGTAGCATTTTCTACTTTTCCATGTAGAAGCTATAACTTACGTATTAAGGGTTTTCTTCCAAGGTTGTGCTTGGATAATGAACAGAGCAAGGTTATTTTTTAAATAAAAAAGGGCCTTGCTTATTTGGCGTTATTAAAGCAGGAAAACTGAGACCTGTAAGATGTCTTTTCTATGCCGTTATAGAAATATGGTGGACCAGTGTATTTGAAGGAGGGAAAGCACATATGTTCAAACCTGAACAGGTAGGCAAACGGACTCGTTATACATATGCAAAAATTAACGAAGTTATTAAGATGCCGCATTTGTTGGACATTCAGCGTAAATCGTACGAATGGTTCTTGGAGAGCGGTTTACAAAATATTTTCAACGATATTTCTCCGATTAAAGACAATTCAGGTAATTTAGTACTTTCTTTTGAAGGTTTTAGCTTAGGTGAGCCTAAGTATGATATTAATGAGTGCAAAAATCGTGATGCTACATACGCAGCACCACTTCGTGTAAATATCCGTTTAGTTAATAATGATCCTGAAAATATGGACATTAAAGAACAAGAAGTATTTATGGGTGATTTCCCATTGATGACGGATACAGGCACTTTCATTATCAATGGTGCAGAACGTGTTATCGTATCTCAATTAGTACGTTCCCCTGGCGTTTACTATGGTAAAGAAATCGATACCATGGGTAATCGTTTATATGAATCCACAGTTATCCCAAATCGCGGTGCTTGGATTGAATTAGAAACAGATGCTAGCGAAGTTGTAGCCGTTCGTATCGACCGTAACCGTAAATTACCGGCTACTGTGCTTGTTCGTGCATTAGGTTGGGATACTAATGAAAGTATTCTTGATCTTTTCTGGAACGGTCAAACAGATGAAGATGGTTTGCCAGTATATGATGAACGCATTGTTCGTACATTAGAAAAAGATACAACTCAATCTGCTGATGAAGCATTGGTAGAAATTTATAAAAAATTACGTCCAGGTGAACCTCCTACTGTAGAATCTGCTCGTAATTTATTCGATAATTTATTCTTCGATGCTCGCCGTTATGATTTAGCGCGCGTAGGTCGTTATAAATTAAATAAAAAACTAGGATGGCGTCAACGTATGTTGGGTCAAACATTGGCACAACCAATTGTTGATACTGAAACAGGTGAAATCATCCTTGATGCAGGCGTACAAGTTGGGGAAGAACAACTTGATATCGTTGCTAAGAGCGGTGTATTTAGCGGCGAAGGTTTTGCTGAATTCTATATCACTAATTCAGATGGTGTAGTATCCAAAATCATTTGCAACAACTGCAACTTAGAATTTAACCATCGTACAGTTACAAGAGAAGATATGATTGCTAATATCTCTTACCTCTTGAACTTGATGGATGGTGCCGGTCATACAGATGATATCGACCATTTGGGTAACCGTCGTCTTCGTTGCGTAGGTGAATTGTTACAAAATCAATTCCGTATTGGCTTGACTCGTATGGAACGTGTTGTACGTGAACGCATGACAATTCAAGAAATTGAATCCATTACGCCTCAAGCGTTGATTAATATTCGTCCTGTTGTAGCAGCGATTAAAGAATTCTTTGGTTCTTCTCAGTTGTCTCAATTTATGGACCAAACAAACCCATTAGCAGAATTGACACATAAACGTCGTCTATCTGCCCTTGGACCTGGCGGTTTATCTCGTGAACGTGCAGGTTTCGAAGTTCGTGACGTGCATCACTCTCACTATGGCCGTATGTGTCCTATTGAAACACCAGAAGGTCCTAACATCGGTTTGATTAACTCCTTATCTAACTATGCGAAGGTTAATGAATTCGGTTTCATCGAGGCTCCATACCGTAAGGTTGAAAAAATTTACGGCGAAGGTGCTGACGCGGATAAGGTTGTAAAAGTACGCGTATCTGAAAGCGTTGCTTATATGACTGCAGATGAAGAAGAAGGCATGACAATTGCCCAAGCGAACTCCCCTCTTGATGCAGACGGTTGTTTTGCTAATGACCATGTAGCATGTCGTCGTGGTCATGACGTATTAGAAGTAACACCTGATAAGGTTGATTACATGGACGTTAGTCCAAAAGAAGTTGTATCCATCGGTACAGCTATGATTCCATTCCTTGAAACGATGATGCGAACCGTGCCTTGATGGGTGCGAACATGCAACGTCAAGCGGTGCCTTTGCTCCGTGCTCAAGCACCTTTAGTTGGTACAGGTATGGAATATACAGCGGCTACTGACTCTGGTGTTTGCGTATTGGCACGCGAAGCTGGTAAAGTCGTACGTTGCTGGGGTAATGAAATCCACGTTCTTCGCGATAGCGATGGTCGTGTTGATACATACCGTTTGAATAAATTCCTTCGTTCTAACCAATCCACCTGCTTTAACCAAAAACCAATCGTTAATCGTGGTGACCATGTTGTAAAAGGCCAAGTATTGGCTGATGGTCCTGCTACTGATGGTGGTGAATTGGCTCTTGGCTTTAATGTTCTTGTAGCGTTCATGCCTTGGGAAGGTTATAACTACGAAGATGCTATCTTGCTTAGTGAAGAACTTTGCAAAGAAGATATCTATACATCCATTCATATTGAAGAATACGAATGTGATGCGCGCGACACTAAACTAGGTGCCGAAGAAATCACTCGTGAATTGCCTAATACTGGTGATGATACACTTAAAAACCTAGATGAAGATGGTATCATCTGTATCGGTGCAGAAGTACATCCTGGTGATATCCTCGTGGGTAAAGCTACACCAAAAGGCGAAACTGAATTAACACCAGAAGAACGTTTGTTACGTGCTATCTTTTTGGTGATAAAGAACGCGAAGTTCGAGATACATCCCTCCGTGTGCCTCATGGTGAATGTGGTAAGGTTGTAGACGTTAAAGTGTTCACTCGTGAAAATGGTGATGAGTTACAACCAGGTGTAAACAAACTTGTTCGCGTTTACATCGCTCAAAAACGTAAAATCCACGAAGGCGATAAAATGGCCGGTCGTCATGGTAACAAAGGTGTCGTTTCTCGCGTAATGAGAAAAGAAGATATGCCATTCCTTCCAGATGGTACTCCAGTACAAATCGTATTGAACCCATTGGGCGTACCTTCTCGTATGAACATTGGTCAGGTTCTTGAAACTCACTTAGGCTGGGCTGTTCAAGGCTTGGGCATGAAAATTAAGGCTACAGATCTTCATATTCAAAATGTATTGAAAGAAGCGCGTACTGATGAATCCTATTGGGAACAAATCGATGCAATTCGCAAATTATATGCTGAAATTGAAGAGTTAGAAGCTAAAGCGAAAGAAGATGTAACAGTAGCTCATTTTGATATTGATGAAAAAATCATCGATTTGAAATCTCAAATCTTAGGTCACGTAGAAGAAGCTGCTCAAAAGAAATTGGCTGCACTTGGTGGCGAAGCTCGTTACAATGAATTGAAAGCATTAGAATCTAAATACAATGCACTTCACATGGAATATTTCGGCACTGAAGAAGAAGTGCCTGAAATGGATCCAGCTCTTGTTGAAGAATTAGAACGCATCAACAAGGTACGTGCTACATTGAACCATATCGAAGAAGCTCGTGCTAAACGCGTTGAAATTCGCAAAGATTTGGAAAAATTAGGCTATGACTATGATACCTATGGTATGCCAAAACCGGATGTAGCTGGTATTCATATCGCTACACCTGTATTTGATGGTGCCCATGAAAAAGATGTATTCGAAACATTGGATATCGCTGGTCGCCCAGATGATGGTAAAACCATATTGTACGATGGCCGTACCGGTGAACCTATGGATAACCGTGTAACGGTTGGTTACGTATACATGTTGAAACTTCACCATTTGGTTGATGATAAAATTCATGCGCGCTCCACAGGTCCGTACTCCCTTGTTACACAACAACCATTGGGTGGTAAAGCTCAATTTGGTGGCCAACGTTTCGGGGAAATGGAAGTTTGGGCCCTTGAAGCATATGGCGCAGCCTATACTCTTCAAGAACTATTAACTGTTAAGTCTGACGACGTTGTTGGTCGTGTTAAAGCATACGAAAAAATCGTTAAAGGCGAAAATATTCCTGAACCAGGTGTGCCTGAGTCCTTCAAAGTATTGCTCAAAGAACTTCAAAGTATCGGTCTTGATGTAAAAATCTTGAACGAAGATCAAGAAGAAGTTGTTATGAAAGAACTTGATGACGAAGATGAAGTGGTAGAAACTGGTATTGAAGATGTTATGGACGGCGATGCTGTTGAAACAGATGAAGTAACAGTTGTAGACCCAGAAGCAGAGGAAGAAGTATCTAATGGTGGCGATGATGATATTCTTAGCCAATTAGCATATCCAATTAGTGAATCCTCTGCAGATGAAGACTGATACTGAATATTAGGAAGGGAGCGATAGTAGTGCTAGACGTAAATGAATTTGATTCCATGCGAATCGGTTTAGCCTCTCCAGAGCAAATTTTAGAATGGTCTCATGGGGAAGTTAAAAAACCAGAAACAATTAACTACCGTACGTTAAAGCCAGAACGTGATGGTCTATTTTGCGAACGCATTTTTGGACCAACAAAGGACTGGGAATGTCACTGCGGTAAATATAAACGCATCCGCCATAAAGGCGTTGTCTGCGATAAATGTGGCGTAGAAGTAACACGTGCTAAAGTGCGTCGTGAACGTATGGGCCATATCCAATTGGCTACACCTGTATCCCATATTTGGTACTTCAAGGGTATCCCATCTCGTATGGGCCTTATCCTTGATGTATCTCCACGTTCCTTGGAACGCGTATTGTATTTTGCTTCCTATATCGTAGTTGATCCTGCAGGTAGCCCATTGGCAAAACGCCAATTGTTATCTGAACAAGAATACCGTGAATACGAAGCTCAATTCAATGAAGAAGGATATACTATCGGTGGTAAATCCGTAGTTATTGAAACTGTGGCACAACGTAATGAACGTTTGGCTATCGTTCGTGAAGCACAACGTAAAGAACGTTATAATGCAGCACTTCGTGAAGATGCTACAATTCCAGAAGCTGATAAAGAATATGAAGAATTAACTCGTGAAGAACGTTACGAATTAGGTGCTACAGAAGAAATCTTATTCGTATGTATCGACATGGGTGCAGAAGCGGTAAAAGCATTATTATCTGAACTTGATTTAGAACAATTAAATGCTGAATTGCGCGAAGAGTTGAACACTGCAAGTGGTCAACGTAAAATCCGTGCCGTTCGCCGTCTTGAAGTAGTAGAAGCATTCCGTCAATCTGGCAACCGCCCAGAATGGATGATTATGGATGTCGTTCCTGTTATCCCACCTGAATTGCGCCCTATGGTTCAATTAGATGGTGGTCGCTTTGCTACATCTGACCTTAATGATTTGTATCGTCGTGTTATCAATCGTAACAACCGTTTGAAACGTTTGTTGGACTTAGGTGCTCCTGATATCATCGTGCGCAATGAAAAACGCATGTTGCAAGAAGCGGTTGATGCATTGATCGATAATGGTCGTCGTGGCCGTCCTGTTACTGGCCCTGGCAACCGCCCATTAAAATCCTTGTCCGATATGCTTAAAGGTAAACAAGGTCGTTTCCGTCAAAACTTGCTCGGTAAACGTGTTGACTACTCCGGTCGTTCCGTTATCGTAGTAGGTCCAGAACTTAAAATGCATCAATGTGGTTTGCCTAAAGAAATGGCATTGGAATTGTTCAAGCCATTCGTTATGAAACGCTTGGTAGAACGTGGACAAGCATCCAATATTAAGGCTGCTAAGCGCCAAGTAGAACGCGTAGGTCCTGGTGTATGGGAATCCTTGGAAGAGGTTATCAAAGAACATCCAGTTCTTTTGAACCGTGCACCTACATTGCATAGACTTGGTATCCAAGCCTTCGAACCAATCCTTTGGGAAGGCCGTGCTATCAAATTGCATCCATTAGTATGTACAGCCTTTAATGCCGACTTTGACGGTGACCAAATGGCTTGTCATTTACCATTGTCCGTAGAAGCTCAATCCGAAGCTCGTACATTGATGCTATCCGTTCATAATATCTTATCAACAAAAGATGGTAAGCCAGTTGCTATTCCATCTCAAGATATGATTTTGGGTACTTATTACCTAACAGTTGTACGCGAAGATACTCGTGATAAAGCAAAAACATTTGCTACATATGACGAAGTAATGCTTGCTTACGATTCTCATGTTATCGGATTGCAAGATATTTTATACATTCGCTTGCCTGAACACGGTCGCGTAGAAACTACAGCTGGTCGTTTGATCTTTAACAACGCTTTGTTCCCAGAATTATGGCAATATGAACAAAAAGAAGACGGTACTTACACATTGGGTAAGGTTATGGATAAGAAGACGGTTGGTAAACTTGTAGATCAATGTTTCCAATTATTCGGCAATGAAAAAACTGCTGAACTCTTAGACAGAATTAAATCTCTTGGTTACTCCTTTGCACGTCGTGCAGGTATGACAGTAGCCATTGCGGATATTAAAGTACCAGAAGAAAAATTCGATTTACTTGATACTGCAGAACAAGAAGTAGAAAAAGTATCTCGTCTATATCGCCGTGGTCTTATTACAGAAGAAGAACGTTATCGTAAAACTATCCAATTGTGGACAAAAGCAACAGAAGATGTTACTGATGCCATGATGGATAATATGGCGCGCGATAAAGATGGCTTCAACCCTGTATATATGATGGCTATCTCCGGTGCCCGTGGTAACAAACAACAAATTCGTCAGCTTGCTGGTATGCGTGGTTTGATGGCTGACCCATCTGGTCGTATCATCGACTTGCCAATCAAGGCAAACTTTAAAGAAGGTTTGACTGTATTGGATTACTTTACGTCCTCTCATGGTGCTCGTAAAGGTTTGGCCGATACAGCACTTCGTACTGCTGACTCTGGTTATTTGACTCGTCGTCTTGTTGACGTATCTCAAGACGTTATCGTTCGTGAGGACGATTGTGACGTTGTAGGTATCGATCTCGTTCGTGAACGCGCTCGTTTGGCTACATCTCCACGTCAAGCTCTTGAAATGTTGAAAGACAAATTGATTGGCCGCGTTCTTGATAAAGATGTAGTAAATGCTGAAACAGGTGAATTGGCTGTTCCAGCAGAAACTATTCTTGATGAACAAAGCTTAGCAGATATCGCAGATGCTGGTGTAACAGCTATCTCCTTGCGCGGTGCACATTTAGGCTCGGATAGCGATATTAACCATACTAATTTGGTACAAAAGATTCTTCTTGGTGAAAGCGACGATAGTATCCGTGCGACATTAAAAGAAACTATGATTCAAATATGTTGAACAAGGATACTGTGAATGCTATCGTGGACAGCAATGGCGTAGAAATCTACCCTGCTGATACACGCCTTACAGAAGAAGGTATCGAAGCAATTCTAAACTCTGATGTAAAAGAGGTACAAGTGCGCAATAATGAAATCAACGGTATTGAAGTAGAAGCTATCGTTGAAGGTACGGGTATTATTGAACCATTGAAAGACCGTATCGTAGGTCGTATTGCAGCTGAAGAATTAATCAATAAGAAAACAGGTGAAGTTATCGTTCCATTGAATGGTGAAATTACTGAAGAACTTGCTGATGAAGTTGTAAAACATTACGATGTTGTTAAAATCCGTTCCGTATTGACTTGTCGCAGCCCTTATGGCGTATGTCGTAAGTGCTATGGTCGTGACCTTGGTACAGGTGACCAAGTTCAAGTCGGTGAAGCAGTTGGTATCATTGCGGCTCAATCCATCGGTGAACCTGGTACACAATTGACAATGCGTACATTCCATACAGGCGGTGTCGCAGGTGACGATATCACACAAGGTTTGCCTCGTGTTGAAGAATTGTTCGAAGCTCGTAAACCAAAACGTAATGCAATCATTGCTGAAAATGAAGGTGTAGTACGTGTTGTACCTAACGAAGGTAAAAAAGGTACTAATACTATCTTTATTACAGGTGAAGATGGTATTGAACTCGATTACCTCATCCCTTATGGTTCTCGCATTATCGTTAAAGACGGTGATGTTGTATCCTTGGGCGCACGTTTGACAGAAGGTTCCATTAATCCTCATGACATCATGCGTGTAATGGGCACACAAGCAACACAACGTTACCTCGTATACGAAGTACAAAAAAAGTATATAAATCTCAAGGTGTAGAAATCAACGATAAACACATTGAAGTTATTGTTCGTCAAATGCTTCATAAAGGTTAAAAATCGAAACTGCTGGCGATGCAGATATGCTTCCTGGCGACATGATTGATATCAACACATTTGATGAAGAAAAATCGTCGTTTAACATTGAATGGCCGTGAAAATGCTACTGGTAAACGTACATTGTTGGGTATTACTAAAAGCTGCGTTGGCTACAGATTCCTTCTTGTCTGCTGCATCATTCCAAGAAACTACACGTGTTCTTACAGATGCTGCTATTAAGGGCAAAAATCGATCCATTATTGGGTCTTAAGGAAAAATGTTATCATCGGTAAATTGATTCCTGCCGGTACTGGTATGAGCCGTTACCGTAAAAATTGAAGTAGTTAAAAAAAGCTCCTGAAATTTTTGGAATTAACTGATGATGGTGAAATCATAGAAAAAAATAAGGTTTATAGCTTATAGCTATGATTAGAAAAATAAAAGAGATATTCCTAGATTGTTAAATAATTTAGGAATATCTCTTTTTTATTATATCAATTTTGCATAATAAGACTGCGCTAATAGAATTGAATATGTATAAAGTGTATAAAAATAAGCGAAATTATATATATTTGTATAAAAAAACGAGAATACTTCATGTAATTCTTATAAATGATACACACGGATAGGTGTACATATTAAATACAGTGAAATAGCGGTTTTGAGTGTTAAAAAACCTTTGACATGCGTTTGAGTAATTGATATACTTACATAGTGCTTAGAGGGCAAGTGCGCCCTGAGCATAGTTTCGTAAGGAGAAGATGTAACCATGGACATTGCCCATTTGGCATCGGCGAACAAGACAATAGGGTGCTAAGCAAACGATTAAATCAATTGCAAAAGGCTCTGTTAAGTTTGTGTTTCTCGGCTGCGATAGCGATAGCTACGTAGTAGATCCTGTACGGATGGCTTGCGTGGAACATAATATACCGTTCGACGATAAGCATACGATGGATGACCTTGGTCGTGCGTGCCGCATTAAGGTGCGGGCCACAGCGGTAGGCATCCTACGTTAATCTTGGTAATATCCGATGTAACAATTTGTTATGACGGATCAATTATAAATCTCAAATTTGGAAAGGAGGTGCCCAAATGCCAACAATTAATCAGCTAGTACGCAAAGGTCGCATGAGCTTGACTAAAAAATCTACAGCTCCAGCGCTTCAAGAATCTCCACAAAAACGTGGTGTATGTACTCGTGTGTACACAGCTACTCCAAAGAAACCAAACTCCGCGCTTCGTAAAGTTGCCCGTGTACGTTTGACAAACGCTATTGAAGTAACTGCTTACATTCCAGGCATTGGTCACAATTTACAAGAACACAGTGTTGTACTTATCAGAGGCGGTCGTGTAAAAGACCTTCCAGGTGTGCGTTATCACATCGTTCGTGGTGCATTGGATACAGCTGGCGTACAAAATCGTATGCAAAGTCGTTCCAAATACGGCGCGAAAAAAGCTAAAAAATAATTTTAGCCATTAAACGAAATTAACACACATCATTATAAAGGAGGAATTGAACATGCCAAGAAAAGGCCCTGTTCCGAAACGTGATGTACTTCCAGATCCGGTGTACAACAGCAAATTAGTAACACGTTTCATTAACAAAGTTATGTACGATGGCAAAAAAGGCATTGCTGAAACTATCGTATATGATGCATTTGAAATTATTCGTTCCAAAATGGGGCAAGACCCAATGGAAGTTTTTGATCAAGCATTGAAAAATGTTATGCCTGTACTTGAAGTACGTGCTCGCCGTATCGGTGGTGCGAACTACCAAGTGCCAGTTGAAGTTCGTGCTGATCGCCGTCAAACCCTCGGTATTCGTTGGGTTGTAAACTACGCTCGTCTTCGTGGTGAACGCACTATGAAAGAACGCTTAGCAGGCGAATTGATGGACGCTTTCAACAATGCAGGCGCTGCAATCAAGAAAAAAGAAGATACTCATAAAATGGCAGAAGCTAATAAAGCATTTGCTCATTATCGTTGGTAATAAGAGGTGACAACTGTGGCAAGAGAGTTTTCCCTAGCAAAAACTCGTAATATCGGTATCATGGCTCACATCGATGCTGGTAAAACAACAACTACAGAACGTATCCTCTACTATACAGGTATTGTTCACAAAATCGGCGAAGTACATGAAGGTGCTGCTACGATGGACTGGATGGCGCAAGAACAAGAACGTGGTATCACAATCACTTCTGCGGCGACAACATGTCACTGGAAAGATCATCGTATCAATATCATCGATACTCCTGGTCACGTTGACTTTACTGTAGAAGTAGAACGTTCTCTACGTGTACTTGATGGCTCCGTAGCGGTGTTCAGTGCTAAAGGTGGCGTTGAACCTCAATCCGAAACAGTATGGCGTCAAGCATCTAACTACGGCGTACCTCGTATCGCTTATGTAAATAAGATGGATACAGTAGGTGCTGACTTCTTCAACGTAGTTGATATGATGAAATCCCGTTTGGGTGCAAATTCCGTAGCTATCCAAGTGCCAATCGGCGCTGAAGATACTTTCGAAGGCATCATCGATTTGATGACTATGAAAGCGGAAATTTACAAATCCGATGACGGTAAAGAATATGAAATCACTGATATCCCAGCAGAATATCAAGAAGTAGCTGAAGCTCGTCGCGAAATGATGATCGATGCTATCGCTGAAACTGATGACGATATCATGATGAAATATTTGGAAGGTGAAGAAATCTCCATTGAAGAATTGAAAGCAGCATTGCGTAAAGCAGTTATTGCTAACCAATTGTTCCCAGTTCTTTGTGGTTCTTCCTACAAAAACAAAGGTGTACAAATGTTGTTGGACGCTGTTGTAGATTACATGCCAGCTCCTATCGACATTCCAGCTATTAAAGGTACCGTTCCTGGTACTGAAGAAGAAACTACTCGTCCTTCTTCCGATGATGAACCATTCTCCGCATTGGCATTCAAAATCATGGCTGACCCTTATGTTGGTAAATTAGCGTTCTTCCGTGTGTACTCCGGTACATTGGAATCCGGTTCCTACGTTTTCAACTCCACAAAAGGTAAGAAAGAACGTATCGGCCGTATTCTTCAAATGCACGCTAACACTCGTAAAGAAATCGACATGGTTTACGCTGGCGACATCGCTGCAGCTGTAGGCTTGAAAGATACTACTACTGGTGATACTCTTTGTGATGAAAAGAATCCTGTAATTCTTGAATCCATGGAATTCCCTGAACCAGTTATCTCCGTTGCTGTTGAACCTAAAACAAAAGCTGACCAAGAAAAAATGGGTACAGCTCTTGCTCGTTTGGCAGAAGAAGATCCTACTTTCAAAGTTCGTACTGATGAAGAAACAGGTCAAACTATTATCTCCGGTATGGGCGAACTTCACTTGGATATCATCGTCGACCGTATGAACCGTGAATTCAAAGTAGAATGTAACGTAGGTAAACCTCAAGTAGCTTATCGCGAAACTATCCGTAAAAGCTGTTAAAGCTGAAGGTAAATTCGTTCGTCAATCTGGTGGTCGTGGTCAATATGGTCACTGCTGGTTGGAATTAATTCCTCAAGAACCAGGTGCTGGCTTCGAATTTGAAAATAAGGTCGTAGGTGGTGCAATTCCTCGTGAATACATCGGACCTGTTGAAAATGGTGTTAAAGAAGCTATGGAATCCGGTGTTATCGCTGGTTATCCAATGGTTGACATCAAAGTTATCGTATTTGACGGCTCCTACCATGACGTTGACTCCAACGAAATGGCCTTCAAAATCGCTGGTTCCATGGGCTTTAAAGAAGGTGCTCGCAAAGCAGACCCTGCATTGCTTGAACCATACATGTCCGTAGAAGTAGACGTTCCTGAAGAATACATGGGCGACGTTATCGGTGACTTGAACTCTCGTCGTGGTCGCATGGACGGCATGGAAGCTCGTAATGGTAACCAACATATCAAAGCATATGTTCCATTGAGCGAAATGTTCGGTTACGCAACTGACCTTCGTTCCAAAACTCAAGGTCGCGGTAACTACTCCATGACATTCGATCATTACGAAGAAGTTCCTAAGAAAATTGCTGAAGAAATTCAAGCAAAGAAAAACGGTTAATCTTACATTAGATTAATAGAATTACTATTTTCCTCGGAGGATAATTTAAAAATGGCTAAAGAAAAAAATTTGAACGTACGAAACCGCATGTTAACATCGGTACAATCGGTCACGTTGACCATGGTAAAAACTACTTTGACTGCTGCAATCACTAAAGTATTGGCTGAAAAAAAGGCCAAGCTGATTTCCAAGATTACAGCATGATCGATAAAAGCTCCAGAAGAACGTGAACGTGGTATCACAATCAACACTGCACACGTTGAATACGAAACTGAAAACCGTCACTATGCACACGTTGACTGCCCAGGCCATGCTGACTATGTTAAAAAAACATGATCACTGGTGCGGCTCAAATGGACGGCGCTATCTTGGTATGTTCCGCAGCTGACGGCCCTATGCCTCAAACTCGCGAACACATCTTGTTGGCTCGCCAAGTTGGTGTTCCTGCAATCGTAGTATTCTTGAACAAAGCTGACATGGTTGACGACGAAGAATTGATCGAATTGGTAGAAATGGAAGTTCGTGAACTTCTTTCCTCCTACGAATTCCCTGGCGACGAAGTACCTATCATTGTAGGTTCCGCTTTGAAAGCTTTGGAAGGCGACGCTCAATATGTAGCTAAAAATCGACGAATTGATGGCAGCTGTAGACTCCTACATCCCAACACCAGTTCGTGATACTGACAAACCTTTCTTGATGCCTGTGGAAGACGTATTCACAATCACTGGTCGTGGTACAGTAGCAACTGGCCGTGTTGAACGTGGTCAAGTAAATGTAGGCGATACAGTAGAAGTTGTAGGCTTGAAAGAAAAAGCTGAACAATACGTTGTAACTGGTCTTGAAATGTTCCGCAAAACTTTGGACTCTGCAGTAGCAGGCGACAACGTTGGTGCATTGCTTCGTGGTGTTGACCGTAAAGACATCGAACGTGGTCAAGTATTGGCTAAACCAGGTTCCATCAACCCACACAAAAATTCAAAAGCAGAAGTATACGTATTGACTAAAGAAGAAGGTGGTCGTCATACTCCATTCTTCTCCAACTACCGTCCACAATTCTACTTCCGTACAACAGACGTAACAGGTGTTGTAAACCTTCCTGAAGGTGTAGAAATGTGTATGCCTGGCGATAACGTAACAATGAATATCGAATTGATTACTCCAATCGCTATCGAAGAAGGTCTTCGTTTCGCGATCCGCGAAGGTGGCCATACAGTAGGCGCTGGCGTTGTAACTGAAATCGAAGGTTAATTTAACCTTTTATGCTCATCGTAGTGATACGTTGGGCACAATATCCACGACATGTAAGAGCGGCATGTTCTGCCGCTCTCGTGTTGTGTTTTCAAACTATGAAGTAGAAGGTTGCCTCTGCGGAGGAGAATTTCTATGGAGCAGTTCATTCACGAAATGGACGACAGGAGGAATTATTAATAATGGCTAAACAGCAAAAAATCCGTATTCGCCTTAAGGCATACGACCACAAAGCTCTCGATCAAAGCGCTGCTAAGATCGTAGACACTGCAAAAAGAAATGGCGCTATGGTATCTGGTCCGATTCCATTGCCAACAGAAAAGAATATCTTCACGATTCTTCGTTCCGTACACGTTAACAAAGATTCCCGTGAACAATTCGAAATGCGTACACATAAACGCTTGATCGATATTCTTGAACCAAATTCGAAAACAGTAGATGCTATCACTCGTTTAGATTTACCAGCTGGTGTATCTATTGAAATAAAACTATAAGGAGGTGCGATAATGTCTAAAGCTATTTTGGGTAAAAAATTAGGAATGACACAAGTCTTCACAGCTGAAGGCCAATTAGTTCCTGTAACAGTAGTGGAAACTACCCCAAGCGTTGTAGTGCGCGTTAAGACTGTTGAAACAGACGGTTATGAAGCAGTACAAATTGGTTACGGTTCCATTAAAGAAAAACATTTAACAAAACCTGTAAAAGGTCAGTTCGACAAAGCTGGCGTAGCTCCAGTTAAATATCTTCGCGAAGTTCGCGTTGACAGTGCAGCTGACTACACAGTAGGCCAAACTCTGGCAGCTGATATCTTCGCAGAAGGTGAATTGGTGGACGTAGTAGGTACAGGTAAAGGTAAGGGTTTTGCTGGCACAATTAAACGCCATAATTTCTCTCGTGGTCCTGAAACTCATGGCTCCAAATCTCACCGTGAACCTGGTTCCATCGGTCCTATGATCTCCGGTGGCGGCGGTAAGGTATACAAAGGTAAAAAACTCCCTGGACAAATGGGTGGTTACAGAGTTACCGTACAACGCTTATCCGTTGTGAAAGTTGATGCTGAACGTAACCTTTTATTGGTTAAAGGTGGTATCCCAGGCGCTAAAGGTAGCTTGGTTATGGTTCGCAACACGGTTAAACCTGTTAAATAATCATTTGTCGAAAGGAGGATTATGTAATGCCTACAGTAGCAACATATAATCAATCCGGCGTTAAAGTCGGTGAAATACAGTTAAACGATGCAGTATTCGGCGTTGAAGTAAACGAAGCCGTTATGCATCAAGCCGTAGTTCGTCAATTGTCTAACGAACGTCTCGGCACATGCAACAAAAAAACTAGAGGTATGGTTCGTGGCGGTGGCCGTAAACCTTGGAAACAAAAAGGTACTGGTCGTGCACGTTCCGGTTCCAGCCGTTCCCCAATCTGGATTGGTGGCGGTACTACATTTGGTCCACAACCTCGCAGCTATTACAAAGCTATGCCTCGTAAGGCTAGACGTTTAGCAGTTAAATCTGCTCTTAGCGATAAGGTAAATAATAGCGAATTATACGTTTTGGAAGAAATCACATTAGCAGCTCCTAAAAACAAAAAGAAGTATTGAATATTATCAATAGCTTCAATGTTGGCGATGCAAAAGTATTGTTCATCACTGAAGGTGATGTAAATGTTGAACGTTCCGCTCGCAACATCCAAGGTGTTAAAGCATTGGCTTGCGAAGGTATGAACATTTTCGATCTTCTTCATTACGATAAGCTCTTCATTACTAAAGGCGCTGTCGCAAAAAAATTGAGGAGGTACTTGGATAATGCAATTACATGATGTACTAATCCGTCCGGTTATTACCGAAAAAATCCACAAAGCTTATGGAAGAAAACAAATACACGTTCCGCGTGCCTTTGACTGCAAATAAAGTGCAAATCCGTCAAGCTGTTGAAAAAAATCTTCAATGTAAAAAGTAGAAAAAAAGTAGCTACTATTCGCGTATTAGGCAAAAACTAAACGCATGGGTCGTACACAAGGTAAACGTAGCGATTACAAAAAAGCTATCGTAACTTTAAAAGCTGGCGAATCCATTACATTATTTGAAGGTGTCTAAGAGTCTAGTTGTAAGGAGGCCCACTAATGGCAATTAAATCATTTAAACCGTACTCCGCTGGTCGCCGGTTTATGACAGTATCCGCCTTCGACGAAATCACAGCAAGCAAACCAGAAAAATCTTTGTTAGCTAAGATTTCCCAAAAAGGTGGTCGTAATAATACTGGTAAAATGACAGTTCGTCACCAAGGTGGCGGTCATAAACGTCAATACCGTATCATTGACTTCAAACGTACTAAAGATAATATCCCAGCTAAAGTAGCAACAATCGAGTATGATCCTAACCGTTCTTCTCGTATCGCTTTGCTTAACTACGCTGATGGTGAAAAACGTTATATTTTAGCTCCTAACGGCTTAAAAGTTGGTGACGTTGTATTCTCCGGTCCTGAATCTGATATTAAACCTGGTAACTGCTTACCATTGGCTAATATCCCAGACGGTACTCAAATCCACAACATCGAATTAAAAATCGGTAAAGGCGGTCAAATCGTTCGTTCCGCTGGTACATCCGCTCAATTGATGGGTAAAGATAATGGCTATGCTATTCTTCGTTTACCATCTGGCGAAATGCGCCGCGTACGTCAAGAATGCCGTGCAACTGTAGGTGTTGTAGGCAACGCTGAACACAGCAACCTAGTAATTGGTAAAGCTGGTCGTCATCGTTGGATGGGCGTTCGTCCTGGTAACCGTGGTGTTGTAATGAACCCTTGTGACCATCCACATGGTGGTGGTGAAGGTAAATCTCCTGTTGGTCGTAAACATCCTGTTACACCTTGGGGCAAACCAGCACATGGTGTTAAAACTCGCGACAAGAAAAAAGCTTCTAACAGCTTAATCATTAAACGTCGTACAAAATAGGATAAAGGAAAGGAGATAAAATAGTGTCCAGATCTATTAAAAAAGGCCCTTTCGTAGCAGATCATTTGCTTAAGAAAGTTGATGCTTTAAACGAAACTAACGAAAAGAAAGTTGTAAAAACCTGGTCCCGTGCCTCTACTATTATCCCTAGTTTTGTAGGCCACACAATTGCTGTGCATGATGGTCGCAAACATGTACCTGTATTCATTACAGAAGATATGGTAGGTCATAAATTAGGTGAATTCGCTCCTACACGTACTTTCAAAGGTCACGGTAAGGACGAAAAATCTACAGGCAAAAAATAGGAGGAATAATTAATGGAAGCAAAAGCAATCGCTAGACATATCCGAATCGCGCCTCGTAAAATCCGTATCGTTGCTGATTTAGTGCGCGGTAAAAACATCGGCGAGGCATTTGCCATCTTGAAGTTCACTCCGAAAGTTGGCGCTGATGTAGTCGAAAAAGTTATGCGTTCCGCAATCGCAAATGCAGAACACAATTTTGATATGAATGTGGATAACTTATATGTATCCGAGATCTTCGTTGATCAAGGTCCTACATTGAAACGTATTCATCCTCGTTCCCGTGGACAAGCTTTCAAAATTTGAAACGCACTAGCCACGTAACAGTAGTAGTTAAAGAAAGAGCTTAAGAAGGAGGGAAACAGAGTGGGTCAAAAAGTTAATCCACACGGTTTGCGTGTCGGTATCGTAAAAGATTGGGACGCAAAGTGGTATGCAGAAAAAGATTTCGCTGCTAATCTTCATGAAGACGTAAAAATTCGTAACTTCTTGAAAGAAACCCTTTTCATTGCTGGTATTTCCCGCATTGAAATCGAGCGTACAAATAAACGTATTAAATTGACTATCCACACTGCAAAACCAGGTATGGTTATCGGTCGTGGTGGTGCTGGTATCGAAGATATCAAAAAAGCAATGACTCGTTTCACTGATAAACAAGTTGACGTAAACATTGCAGAAATTAAACAAGCAGACATGGATGCAGTTCTTGTTGCAGAAAATATTGCTGGCCAATTAGAACGTCGTATCGGTTTCCGTCGTGCTATGAAACAAGCTGTTGGTCGTACAATGCGCTTAGGTGCAAAAGGTATCAAAATCATGGTTAGCGGTCGTCTTGGTGGCGCTGAAATCGCTCGTAGCGAATCCTACCGTGAAGGTTCCATTCCATTGCACACACTTCGTGCGAATATCGACTACGGTACTGCTGAAGCTCATACAACTTATGGTTGTATCGGCATTAAAGTATGGATTTACAAAGGTGAAGTTTTGCCAGAAGCAAAACAACCTGCTAAGAAGGAAGAAGGTGGCAAGTAATGCTTATTCCAAAGCGTGTAAAACATCGTAAGCAATTCCGCGGCCGTATGAAAGGTCGTGCTATGCGCGGTAATACAGTGTCTCATGGTGAGTTCGGCTTGGTAGCATGCGAACCATCTTGGATCACAAACCGTCAAATCGAAGCTGCTCGTATTGCTATGACTCGTTATATCAAACGTGGCGGTCAAGTATGGATTAAAATTTTCCCTGACAAACCAATCACAGCTAAACCAGCTGGTACTCGTATGGGTTCCGGTAAAGGTTCTCCTGAATACTGGGTAGCAGTAGTTAAACCAGGTCGTGTAATGTTTGAAATGGACGGTGTGCCAGAAGCTGTAGCTCGTGAAGCTATGCGTCTTGCAAGCCATAAACTTCCAATCAAATGCAAATTTGTTGTTAAGGGTAAAGAATTGGGTGGTGACGTAAATGAAGGTTAATGACATTCGCAATATGAGCGCTGCCGAAATGGAACAAAAAGTTTCCGGTCTTAAGGAAGAGTTATTTAACCTCCGTTTTCAGCTTGCAACAGGTCAATTAGAGAATCCTATGCGCATTCGTGAAGTTAAGAAGACAATCGCTCGTATTAAAACTGTACAACGTGAAGTTGAACTTAAATCTGAAAACGCATAATGACAGATTTGTTAAAGTTTGAAAAGGAGGCTTAAAATCGTGGCAGAAGAAAGAAACGTACGTAAAGTCCGCGTAGGTAAAGTTGTTAGCAACAAAATGGAAAAAACTGTTGTTGTTGCTGTAGAACGTAAAGTACCTCACGCATTATATAATAAGCCAATGGTTAGCAATAAACGCTTCAAAGCTCATGATGAAATAATGAGTGCCGCATTGGTGATACAGTTAAAATTGTAGAAACTCGTCCACTTTCTAAAGATAAATGTTGGAGAGTTGTTGAAATTCTTGAAAGACAAAAATAAGAGTGATGTAAGGAGGAATAGACGATGATCCAGCAACAAACAATTTTTGAATGTTGCCGACAACACTGGTGCAAAAACGTATTATGTGCATCCAAGTCATGGGCGGTTCTTATCGCAAATTCGGCAATATCGGTGACGTAATCGTTGCTTCTGTAAAAGATGCATCACCCGGTGGCGTTGTCAAGAAAGGCGACGTAGTCAAAGCTGTTATTGTTCGTTCTAAAAAGGTATCCGCCGTCAAGACGGTTCCTATATCCGTTTTGATGAAAAACGCAGCAGTAGTTATTAAAGAAGATAAAACCCCTCGTGGTACTCGTATCTTCGGACCTGTAGCTAGAGAACTTCGTGAAAAAGACTTCATGAAAATCGTTTCCTTAGCTCCAGAAGTATTATAAGAAGGAGGAACGCAGCATATGGCTAAATTACAAATCAAAAAAGGCGATACAGTTGTTGTTATCTCCGGTAAAGATAAAGGTAAGCAAGGTACAGTAATTGCTACTGAACCTAAAAAAGAACGCGTATTTGTTGAAGGCGTAAACACTGTAAAACGTCACACAAAACCTTCTCAAGCTAACCCACAAGGCGGCATCGTTACTAAAGAAGCTGGTATCCATGTTTCTAACGTAATGGTTGTTGACCCAGAAACTAAAACAGCTACTCGTATCAAAAAAGTTGAAGGTAAAGACGGTAAATTCGTTCGTGCAACTGTTAAATCCGGTACAGTACTTAAATAATCAGGAAAGGAGGAGCTACATAAATGTCTCGTTTATTTGAACAATACAACTCTGAAATTAAAAAAAGAGTATGCAAGAAAAAAATTCCAATACGGCAACGTAATGGAAATTCCTAAATTGGAAAAAATCGTTATCAACATCGGCGTTGGCGATGCTGTAGGCAATGCAAAAGCTTTAGAAGCTGCAGTTAATGACTTAACAATTATTGCTGGTCAAAAACCTGTAATCACAAAAGCTAAAAAATCTATTGCGAACTTTAAAGTTCGTGAAGGCATGGCGTTGGGTACAAAAGTTACTCTTCGTGGCGAACGCATGTATGAATTCCTTGATAAATTGATCAATGCGGCATTACCTCGTGTACGTGACTTCCGCGGTATCAGCGCAACTGCATTTGATGGCCGTGGTAACTACGCTTTGGGTCTTAAAGAACAGCTCATCTTCCCTGAAATCGAATATGATCAGGTAGAACGCGTTACTGGTATGGATATCATCGTAGTAACAAGTGCTAAAACAGATGAAGAAGCTCGTGAATTGTTGACTCAATTCGGTATGCCTTTTGAAAAATAATAGGAGGAACATATAGATGGCTAAAAAATCTATGATTGAACGCGAAAAGAAACGCGCTAAAAATCGTTGAAAAAAATATGCAGCTAAACGTGCGGCGCTTAAAGCAGCAGGTGATTATGAAGGCTTGTCCAAATTACCAGCTAATGCATCCCCAACACGTTTGCACAATCGTTGCAACTTAACTGGTCGTCCTCACGGCTATATGCGTAAATTCGGTATCAGCCGTATTGCGTTCCGTGAATTGGCGTACAAAGGACAAATTCCTGGTGTTAAAAAAAGCCAGCTGGTAATATTAGACGAGAGGAGGTTTTTAGATTATGGTAATGACCGATCCTATCGCGGATATGCTTACGCGCATCCGTAATGCAAATGCTGCACTTCACGAAACGGTAAACATTCCTGCATCTAGAATGAAAGCAGCAGTTCTTGAAATCCTTTTACAAGAAGGTTTCGTAAAGAACGTTGAAAAAGAAGAAAAACACTTTAAAAAGTAACTTTGAAATATGGTTCCAATAACGAAAAAAAGTTATTACAGGAATTAAACGTATTTCCAAACCAGGTTTACGTGTTTACGCGAAAAAGGAAGAACTTCCTCGTGTACTTGGTGGTTTGGGTATCGCAGTTATTTCTACATCCAAAAGGCGTTATGAGCGACAAACAAGCTCGTAAAGAAGGTCTTGGTGGCGAAGTAATCGCATACGTTTGGTAATAGTAGCAATAGGAGGTAGAAATAATGTCACGTATCGGTAGAATGCCTATCGAGATTCCTGCAGGCGTTACTGTTACATATGATAACCATCATATGAACGTAAAAAGGTCCTAAAGGTGAATTATCTCGCGATTTGCATCCAGATATGATCATCACTGTAGAAGGTAACACAATCACAGTAGCTCGTCCTTCCGAAGATAAAAGCTCATCGTGCCCTTCACGGTTTGACTCGCGCTCTTGTTGCTAATATGGTAACAGGCGTAGCAGAAGGATTTACAAAAAAACTCTTGAAATCAACGGTGTTGGTTACAGAGCGGCTAAACAAGGCAATAAATTGGCTCTTACACTTGGCTTCTCTCATCCGGTAGAGATGGAAGCTCCAGCTGGTATTACAATTGAAGTTCCAGCTCCTAACAAAATCGTTGTGTCTGGTGCAGACAAAGAAGTTGTAGGTGCAGTAGCAGCTGATATCCGTAAATGGAGAAAACCTGAACCTTACAAAGGTAAAGGTATCCGCTATGAAGGCGAAGTTGTTCGTCGTAAAGCTGGTAAAGCTGGTGCAAAAGGTAAATAGTAATATCATCTATATGAATGAAAGGAGTGAATATCTTGCCTCGTAAATCTAGTAGAAACATCGCTCGAGCAAAACGTCATCTTCGTATTCGCCGCCATATTTCTGGTACGGCAACTTGTCCACGTTTGAACGTATATCGCAGCTTGAGCAACATTTACGCTCAAGTTATCGATGACGTAGCAGGTACAACATTAGTAGCTGCTAGCTCTTTAGATAAAGATTTAAACTTATCCTATGGTGGTAACATTGCTGCTGCTAAAGCTGTTGGTGAAGCAGTTGCTAAAAAAGCTATCGCTAAAGGTATTGACACTGTAGTGTTTGACCGTGGTGGTTACATTTATCATGGTCGCGTAGCAGCACTTGCAGAAGGTGCTCGTGAAGCAGGCTTAAAATTCTAAGAAGGAGGAACTATAGACATGGCGAGAATTGACTACACCAGTCTTGATCTTAAAGAAAGAGTAGTATTCATCAACCGCGTAGCCAAAGTAGTTAAAGGCGGTCGTCGTTTTTCCTTCAGCGCACTTGTAGTTGTTGGTGATGGCAACGGTTATGTAGGCGTTGGCTTAGGTAAAGCTGCGGAAGTACCTGAAGCTATCCGCAAAGGTATCGATGATGCTAAGAAAAATATCGTAAACGTAGCAGTTAAAAATGGTACAATCCCTCACAGCGTAACAGGCGTATTCGGCGCAGGCCGCGTATTCTTGAAACCAGCTGCTGAAGGTACTGGCGTTATCGCTGGTGGCCCTGTTCGTGCCGTATTGGAATTGGTTGGTGTTCGTAACATCTTAACTAAATCTTTGGGCTCTTCTAACCCTAACAATATGGTTCGTGCTACAATTGAAGGTTTGAAAGATTTGAAACGTGCTAGCGAAGTTGCTGAACTTCGCGGTAAATCCGTTGAAGAAATCTATAACGCGTAATAAGGAGACAAGAAATGGCACAAGTTAAAGTAACATTAACAAGAAGCTTAATCGGTCGTCCTGAAGATCAACGCGCGACAGTTAAAGCTTTGGGCTTGAAAAAAACTAATTCTCAAGTCGTAAAAGAAGTAACACCTCAAATTCAAGGTATGCTTCACAAAGTTAGACATTTAGTAAAAGTTGAAGAAGTTTAATACTGATAAGGAGGTGCACTGAATGAAACTTCATGAATTACAACCAGCAGCTGGTTCCAAAAAAACTCGTACTCGTGTAGGCCGTGGTTTAGGTTCTGGCTTGGGTAAAACATCTGGTCGTGGTCAAAAAGGTCAAAACTCCCGTTCTGGCGGTGGCGTTCGCTCCGGTTTTGAAGGCGGCCAAATGCCTCTTTATCGTCGTTTACCAAAACGTGGTTTCAACAACGTTTTTGCTAAACAATATGCTGAAGTTAACGTAGAACAATTGAACCGTTTTGAAGACGGTGCAACAGTTGATCCAGTAGCTCTTATTGAAGCTGGTATTTTGAAAAACGTACGCGATGGCATCCGCATCTTAGGTAATGGTTCTTTGGAAACTAAAAACCTAACTGTTATTGCTAACGGCTTCACAAAATCTGCTGAAGAAAAAATCACAGCAGCAGGCGGAAAAGTAGAGGTGATCTAGTTTGCTAGATAGCCTCTCAAACATCTTTAAGATTACCGAGTTGCGTAATAAGATTTTGTACACATTGATGATGTTTGCCGTGTTTAGAGCCGGCATTCACATCCCCGTACCTGGTGTAGATGCATCTGTAATTGAATCTTTGTTTACATCCGGTAACCTATTCGGTCTATTAGACTTGTTTGCTGGTGGTGCGCTAAGTAAGTTCTCTATCTTTGCAATGAGTATTACACCTTACATTAATGCTTCCATCATCATGCAACTACTTCAAGCTGTAGTTCCACAGTTTGAAGCGTGGAGTAAAGATGGTGAAGAGGGCCGTAAAAAAATTGCGAAGGTAACTCGTTATGGTACGGTTGTTTTTAGGTTTTTGTCCAAGCCTTTTGGCATGGCGTTTGCATTACGTGCAAATTCCGCTCTCGTAAATAATGATATCCTTAGTGTATTTGTTGTAGCTATCATCCTAACAGCAGGCACATGCTTGTTGATGTGGATTGGCGAACAAATCACAGCATATGGCATTGGTAATGGTATTTCCTTGATTATCTTTGCTGGTATCGTAGCTCGTTTACCAGATGGTCTTCAAACCATTTACCAATATATACAAACTGGAACAATTAACATGTTCCAAGCATTCTTATTTGCTGTAATTGCAATTGCAATGATTGCTGTTGTAGTAGCAGTTACGCAAGGCCAACGTCGTATTCCGATTCAATATGCTAAACGCGTAGTTGGTCGTAAAATGTACGGTGGTCACTCTACATTCTTGCCGTTGAAAGTCAATCAGGCAGGTGTAATTCCAATTATCTTTGCGTCATCTGTGTTGATGTTCCCTGTAACGATTGCGCAATTTATTGAAAACGATTTCGTTCATAAAATTGCGGATTTATTCACATGGGGAACGCCGTTACAAACGGCATTGTATGCAATATTGATTTTTATCTTTACATACTTCTATACTGCAATCTCTATCAACATTACAGATATGGCAGATAATATGAAAAAATACGGTGGTTTTATCCCTGGTATTCGTGCGGGTAAACCTACTGCTGATTATGTGGATAACGTGATGACCAAGATTACATTGGCTGGTGCTGTATTCTTAGCTATCGTCGCTATCATACCGAATTTCCTCGGTACGATTACAGGCGTGCAAGGCGTATACTTTGGTGGTACAGCTCTCTTGATCGTTGTAGGTGTAGCACTTGATACAATGCAACAAATTGAGTCACTTATGGTAACACGCCACTATAAGGGCTTTGTAAAATAGGAGGGAAACAGAATGTATATTTTATTAATGGGACCTCCTGGTGCTGGTAAAGGCACACAGGCAGCTCGACTTATTGAAAAAAATACGGTATTCCCCAAATTTCAACAGGTGATATGTTCCGCGCTGCGATTAAGAACGAAACACCTCTTGGAGTTGAGGCTAAGAAATATATCGATGCTGGTCAATTGGTACCAGACAGTGTAACTGTTGGTATCGTACGTGATCGCTTGGTTAAAGATGACTGCAAATCTGGATTTATTCTTGATGGATTCCCAAGAACTACAGCGCAAGCTGTATCCTTGGATGCAATCTTAAAAGAATTAGGAATTTCTTTGGACGCTGTGCTTAACTTAAATGTTCCTTCTGAAGAACTTGTTAAACGCATTAGTGAACGAGCAGTTCTTGAAAATCGTGCTGATGATAACCCTGAAACAGTACAGAAACGTCTAGCTGTGTACGAAGAATCTACTAAACCATTAATTGATTACTATCGTAATAGCGGTTTGTATCAAGAAATTAATGGTTTACAAGATGTAGACGCAGTATTTGCTGACATCATTAAGGCTTTGGAGAAATAATCCATGATTATTTTGAAATCTGCCCATGAAATTGAATGTATCCGCAAGGCAAGCAAGCTTACAGCAGACACGTTGTCCTTGTTAGTAGAAAAGGCTAAACCTGGCATCACGACGCTTGAGTTAGATACAATTGCCGAAGAATATATTCGCAGCCACGGTGGTATACCAAGTTGTAAAGGGTACTATGGGTTCCCTGCTACAATCTGTGCTTCTATCAATGAAGAAGTTGTTCATGGTATTCCGAGCGCTAAGCGTATGCTTAAAAACGGTGATGTCCTCAGTATTGATCTTGTAGCATCTATTGATGGATATCACGGCGATTCGGCTGTGACAATTCCAATTGGTCATGTCAAACCAGATGTGATGAAATTGTTAAAAGTAACAGAGGAAAGTCTGTTCAAGGGAATCGAACAAGTGAAAGTTGGCAACCATATCGGTGCTATCGGTCACGCTGTTCAAACGTATTGTGAGAAACATGGTTACGGTGTCGTTCGCGACTTCGTTGGTCATGGTTTAGGCCGTGAAATGCATGAAGATCCACAAATTCCAAACTATGGTAATCCGGACCACGGTCCTGTGATGAAACCAGGTATGGTATTGTGTATTGAACCAATGATTACATTAGGTTCTTATAAAGTTCGTGTGTTGGGTGATGACTGGACGGCAGTTACCATTGATGGTAAACCAGCTGCTCATTTCGAACATACAGTGGTTGTTACAGAAAACGGCCCTGAAATATTAACCATGCGTGATGAACCGCGGTTAATTAAATAAACAGGTAACCGGAGGAAAAAATATGTCAAAAGAAGACGTTATTGAGGTGGAAGGTACGGTAGTAGAAGCATTACCTAATGCTATGTTCCAAGTAGAATTGGAAAATGGTCATGTGGTATTAGCTCACGTGTCAGGTAAAATGCGTATGAATTTTATCCGTATTCTTCCTGGTGATAAAGTTACTATGGAACTGACACCATATGACTTAAATCGTGGTCGCATCACCTATCGCTTTAAATAAGCATAGGGTCCACAAAGGAGGTACTAATGAAGGTTCAACCATCAGTTAAAAAGATATGCGAAAAATGTAAAATCATTAAACGCAAAGGCCGCGTAATGGTTATTTGCGAAAATCCAAAACATAAACAAAAACAAGGATAATCTGATAGGAGGTGGAGATTTAAATGGCACGTATCGCCGGTGTAGATTTACCTCGTGATAAACGAGTGGAAATTGGTTTAACTTATATTTATGGTATTGGTCCTACTTTAGCAGACGAAATTCTAGCTAAAACTGGTATCAATCCTGACACACGTGTTCGCGATCTTTCTGAAGATGAAGTAGCGAAAATTCGTGAAGTGTTAGATGCTGATTATAAAGTAGAAGGTGACCTTCGTCGTGAAGAAGCACTTAACATTAAACGCTTGATTGAAATCAACTCCTATCGAGGCAAACGTCATCGTATGGGTTTACCACTTCGTGGTCAACGTACTAAAACGAATGCACGTACTCGCAAAGGTCCTAGAAAAGCAATTGCTGGTAAAAAGAAATAAGATAAAGGAGGGATAAAGCGTGGCTAAAAAAGTTGTTAGAACAAAAAGAAAAGAAAAGAAACATATTGAATCCGGTGCGGCTCATATTCGTTCTACATTCAATAACACTATCGTAACTTTGACAGATACAAACGGTAATGCGTTGTCTTGGGCTTCCGCTGGTGGCTTGGGCTTCCGTGGTTCCCGTAAATCCACTCCATTCGCTGCTCAAATGGCTGCTGAACAAGCTGCTAAAGCTGCAATGGAACATGGTCTTCGCACTGTTGAAGTATTTGTAAAAGGTCCTGGATCCGGCCGTGAAGCTGCAATCCGTGCTTTACAAGCTGCAGGTCTTGAAGTTACTTCCATTAAAGACGTAACTCCAATTCCTCACAATGGTTGTCGCCCTCCAAAACGCCGTCGTGTATAATATATAGACGGCCGTTTTGACGGCCGTGCTATAATTAAACTAAGAACGTGTGTTATATAGGGAGGATGTTCCTGATGAGCGAAGAAAAGAAACTTAAAATCGAGAAAGTGGACATCGCTGAAGGCGGTCGCTATGGTAAATTCGTATGCGAACCATTAGATCGTGGCTATGGTATCACTCTCGGTAATAGCTTGCGCAGAATTTTGCTTTCATCCTTGGATGGGGCAGCTATCACCTCTATCAAAATTGATGGGGTTCTTCATGAATTCTCTACTATTCCTGGTATCCGCGAAGATGTTACGGATATCATCCTTAACTTAAAGCAATTGTGCATTAAGCTTGAAGAAGATGCAGAATGGCCATTGGAAGTTCACTTTGATTTCCAAAAGGATGGTGTATTAACAGCTGCAGATTTGGCTGAACAATTTCCACCAGAAGTAGAAGTATTGAATCCAGAGCTCGTGATTGCGACAATGGATGAAACAGCTCATTTAGTAATGGACGTAGTAATCGAACGTGGTAAGGGCTATGTTCCTTCTACTAAGAATAAAAAGGATACAGATGTTATCGGTTGCATTCCAATTGATTCCATCTTCTCCCCAATTCTTCGTGCTAAATACGAAGTGAGTGATGTTCGCGTAGGTAATGAAATGGACTTCGACAAACTTACATTAGAAGTTTGGACTGATGGTTCCATTACCGCTGCTGATGCAGTGGCAAAAATCTGCTGCCATTATGATTGGTTATTTAGGGAACTTCACTAAATTAGCGCACTCTACAAGTGTTGTTGAATTAGACGATCAAAATCTTGAAGGTGATGTAGTTGATCCTACTCCTCAAGATGTTCAAGAAGATGATGGCCCAGCTAAGATTTCCATCGATGAATTGGAACTCTCTGTTCGTGCGTACAACTGCTTGAAACGTGCTGGTATCAACACAATTGCAGATTTGCTAGACAAAACCATTGATGACTTAGGAAAAAGTTCGCAACTTAGGGTAAAAAAATCTATCGACGAAATCGCTGAAAAAAACTCAGCAACCACCCAGGTGGATTTAATCTTAAGCAAAAAGGCGAATAAGGAGGAAGACGAATGTACAGAAAATTAGGCCGCGATAGCTCCGCTCGTAAAGCGTTGTTCCGTAGCATGTTAACATCTTTCTTCCAATATGAGCGTATCGAAACTACTGAAGCTAAAGCGAAAGAACTTCGCTCTTTGGCTGATCAAATGGTAACTTTGGCTAAACGTGGTGATCTTCATGCACGTCGCCAAGTTCTTGCATACCTCATGGATGAAAGTGTAGTAAAAAAATTGTTTGATACAATTGCTCCAAAATATGCAGACCGTCAAGGTGGTTACACTCGTGTAATCAAAACTGGTCTTCGCAAAGGTGACGCTGCACCTTGCGCTATTATCGAGTTAGTTTAATCAAACTCATACGGTGTTGTAACTTCGGTTGCAACACCGTTTTTTTATTGTCAATTTTATGGTACAATCGACTAGTACAAATATCGTTATATAGTAGCAGTTATCGTAGTGATGGAAGATTCATTGTTAACTTTCACATAAAACGAAATTGACTAGAAAGATACGAGGCTATTCATGAAATCAAACGAAACAATGATTGAGGTCAATCATTTAAGCCATTTATATGTTGATGAAAATGGTAATGACGTGCGTGCCCTAGATGATGTGAGTCTTACCATACGGCGTGGCGAATTTGTGGCCATTATAGGTACTAATGGCAGTGGTAAAAGTACATTGGCTAAGCATTTTAATGTGTTATTGCAACCTACAGCGGGAAATGTTACCGTATGTGGTTTTGACACATTAAATGATGAACATATCTGGAATATTCGCCAACATGTGGGCATGGTATTCCAAAATCCAGATAATCAAATCGTAGCAGCTGTGGTAGAAGAGGATGTAGCATTTGGTCCAGAGAATTTGGGCGTACCTAGTGCTGAAATTCGTAAACGTGTTGATGACGCTTTGGCTGCAGTAAACATGACCGAATATGCGGAACATGGTCCGCATTTATTATCTGGAGGTCAAAAGCAACGGATTGCCATTGCTGGTGTACTTGCTATGAAACCAGATTGTATCGTACTAGATGAACCTACTGCTATGTTGGATCCAAAAGGGCGTTTAGAGGTTCTTGAAACAATTCATAGACTCAATAAAGAAGAAGGTATTACCATTGTAATCATTACCCATTTTATGGAGGAAGCGGTAACTGCAGACCGTGTTGTGGTTATGAAAAATGGCGTTAAATTACAAGAGGGAACACCACGTGAAATCTTTACTCAAGTGGATACGCTAAAAGATTTGGGCTTAGATGTACCTGTTGCAGCTGAGGTTGCATCGAAACTCATTCAAAAGGGCGTAGATATCCCTAATGATATCATTACTAATGATGAACTTGGTGATGCATTAACGACGTACTATGCGAAGGAGGCACACTGATGGCTATTGTATTAGATAATATTACCTATACCTATGGTGTGGGTACTCCTTTTGAGAAAACAGCGTTGAAGGGCATCTCCGTAACCATTGAAAATGGTGAATTTCTTGGCATTATTGGACATACTGGATCGGGTAAATCCACATTTGTGCAACATCTCAACGGTTTATTGCATCCTACGACTGGTAAAGTGACGGTCAATGGTGTGGACGTAAGTGAAAAAACTGATGAAGCTAAACATATGCGTCATAAGGTAGGCATGGTATTCCAATACCCTGAACATCAACTTTTCGAGGAAACGATTGCTGAAGACATTGCATTTGGGCCAAAAAACTTAGGCCTTGATGCAGAAGAGGTAGATCGTCGAGTGCGTGAAGCTATGGCCTTTGTAGGTCTGGATTATGATACCTATGCTGAACGTTCTCCGTTTCATTTATCTGGCGGTCAAATGCGCCGCGTTGCCATAGCTGGTGTAGTGGCGATGGAACCGGATTTTCTTGTACTCGATGAACCTTCTGCAGGCCTTGATCCATTTGGGCGTGAAGAAATCTTTGATGAAATTATTAAACTACATAAGGAAAAGGATGTAACAGTCATCCTCGTATCTCATAATATGGAAGATATTTCACGCATGGCGAATCGTCTCATTGTATTAGATAAGGGTCAGATTGTACTGGATGGTAAACCGTTAGATATCTTTAATCATCATCGCCATGTATTACAACAGGTTGGCGTAGATGTGCCACCTGTGTCCGTATTGATCGAATCATTGCGGAACCGAGGACTTGATGTATCAAACGAAGTATTAACCGTAGATGATGCTGTACAAGCTATTCTAGAAGGAGGTCAACATGTTAAATAATATTACAATTGGCCAATTCTTCCCTGGTAACTCGTTATTACATCGCATGGACCCACGGGCAAAAATTATAGGCACTACTATTTTCGTTGTTGCCATATTCTTGGCGAACACACCATTGGCATATGGCATTGTGGCGGCTTTCACCATTGGTGCTATGTTATTATCTCGTCTGCCATTACGTTTGATGTGGAATGCGATAAAACCATTATGGATTATCATTGTATTCACAATGGGGATTCATATTTTTACAACTCCTGGTAATAGCATCATCTCCTATGGCATCATTAATATTACGGATAATGGACTGGCTATGGGCTTGCAAATGGCGGCACGATTAGTATTCTTAATCTTATTCTCGTCATTGCTAACCTATACGACATCACCTATACGGCTGACAGATGGCATTGAACATTTACTAAACCCATTCCGCCGCATCGGTGTGCCAGCTCATGAACTAGCGATGATGATGACCATTGCATTGCGTTTTATTCCTACCTTGCTTGATGAAACGGATCGTATTATGAAAGCCCAATCGGCTCGTGGTGCTGATTTTGTAACAGGTTCGATTATTCAGCGAGCTAAAAATATGGTACCTCTCTTAGTGCCATTATTTATTAGTGCATTCCGCCGTGCTGATGAATTGGCTATCGCTATGGAAGCACGTTGCTATCGCGGCGGTGTTAATCGTACGCGTATGAAAGAACTCAGCATTACATGGGTTGATTATGTAGGCTTGGGAGCCGTGTTTATTGTAACGGCTATCTTATTAATCCTATGGTGGTTAGGATAATGCGGAATATACGATTAATTGTGGCCTATGATGGTACTGATTTAGCGGGTTATCAGAAACAACCTGCTGATAAGGGGATTACTGTTCAAGGGGCTTTGGAAAAGGCATTATCTATTATTTGTGCTGAACCAATCCAAATTTATGGTGCATCGCGTACCGATGCGGGTGTACATGCACGCTTTCAAGTCTGTGCATTTCAAACATCGGGATCCATACCGGTAGAGAATATTCCACGGGCGACGATTGCCCATTTGCCAAAGGATATTGTTGTAACAGAGGCTGTTGAGATACCATTAGATTGGAAACCTCGTCATAACATTTTTGGTAAGGAATATATTTACTCCATTTATAATCGTGAAATTGCAGACCCTATGGGGCAGCGGTATCATTGGCATGTAAAGAAACCTCTAGATGTTGAAGCCATGCGTCAAGCAGGCAAAGCTCTTGAAGGAACGCATGATTTTTCTACATTGAAAGGGGCTAATACAACACCCGTAGATCCGGTAAAAAAACCATTTATGCCATCGGTATCAAAGAGAAAGCGGGTCGTATCGATATTTCTGTTGTGGGTGATGGATTTTTTTATATCATATGGTTCGAAATATAGCTGGCTTATTAGTGGACATTGGGCTAGGCCGAAAATCAGTGGCCCGAATTCCTGAACTATTAGCCGCAAAGGATCGTAAGCGAATTGGAAAAACAGCACCGGCTCAAGGTCTAGTATTAGAGGAAATTTTTTTTACTACTGATAGATTACATGCGGTAATAGAACGTATTAAAGAAGAATAATTATGAAATGTTACATTGTAAAAACGTCTACTATACATGTTACAATTGCACTATGAGACAGGTTTATTACTTAGCTGTAATTAATATACATAGGGTAGACTCTTGTCAGCATTGTAATTATATCCTAAGGAGGGTGAATCTCTTGCAAAAACGTAAAGATTTTATCTGGAAAATGGGTGGACAACAAGGTGAAGGTATCGAGAGCTGTGGCGAAATCATGGCTACAATCCTTGCAAAAGAAGGATATTCTCTATACAGTCAACGTTTGTTTGCATCCCGTATCAAAGGTGGTCATACTACCTTCGCATTGCGCGTTGCATTAGAACAAGTTATGTCCATTGGTGAAGGCGTAGACTTCTTGTTGGCTCTTGACCAAGAAACTGTTGATATGCATGGTGTTGAAGTGCGTGATGGTGGTTATATCATCTGCGATAGTAAAGTGAAACCAGATTTTTCTAAATTTGAAGGTTCCAAAGTTAACTGCTTATCCTTGCCGATCTCTGAAACGGCAATGAAACAAGGTTCCTTGTTGATGCGTAATATCGTAGCACTTGGTATGTCCGTAGCGCTTCTTGGTTTCGACACTAAGATGTTTAAAGATGCAATCGCTGCAAAATTTGCGAAAAAATCCCAAGAAATCGTGGATAAAAACTTGGCAGCTTTTGATGATGGTCATAGCCTTGTAATGGAAAAATTAGGTGATGTAGAAATCGATACATTACCAGCTCCTGGTAAGAAAGATCAAATGTTCTTATTAGGTAATGAAGCATGTGCTCTTGGTGCTATTGCAGCAGGTTCCCGTTTCATGGCATCCTATCCTATTACTCCAGCATCTGAAGTAATGGAATACATGATTAAAAACATGGATAAATTAGGTGCTACTATCGTTCAAACAGAAGATGAAATCGCAGCTTGTATGACTGCTATGGGCGGTGTATATGCAGGTGTTCGTGGTTTCACTTGTACTTCTGGTCCTGGTCTATCCTTGATGGCAGAATCCTTGTCTATGGCATCCATGGCAGAACTTCCTATGGTTGTTATCGACGTACAACGTTCCGGCCCATCCACAGGTATGGCTACAAAGGTAGAACAATCCGATATTGATGCGGCTTGCTACAACGCTCATGGCGATTATGCAGGTATCGTTATTTCTCCAACATCCATCGAAGAATGTTTCTACGAAATTCAAAAAGCTTTCAACTTGGCAGAAATGTATCAATGCCCAGTTATCTTTATGCCGGACTTACAACAAGGTTTGAATAAACAATCCGTTCCTACATTCGACTTGAACCGTGTACCTATTAATCGCGGTAAAATGATGAAGGAAGCTGACCTTCCTGAATTGGAACAACCTAACTACTTCAAACGCTTTGAATTGACAGAAGATGGTATTTCTCCTCGTACGATTCCTGGCATGAAAAAAATGGTCTATTCCTTTCTACAGGTCTAGAACATAATGAAGAAGGTAAACCAGCAGAAGCGCCTACAATGCATGTAGCGCAAACTGATAAACGTTTCCGCAAATTGGAAACTGTAGCTGATAACTATGAACCATTCTTGAACAATGCAAAATACGATGAAGCTGATGTACTCGTTGTAGGTATGGCTTCTAGCCGTGGTGCTATCGAAGAAGCAGTTGCTGAATTCGATCAAGAAGGCGTTAAAGTTAACCATTTACAACTTCGTTTGATTAAACCATTCCCTGCAAAACAATTGCAACCATTCATGGATGCAGCTAAAAAAGTTGTTATTGTAGAACATAATGCAACAGGTCAATTGACTAACCTATTCAAAATCAACATGCATAAGAAATCCAAAATTTCTAGCTGCTTGAAATATGATGGTAATCCATTCACAAAATCATATGTGAAAAATGCAATTAAGGAGGTCCTATAATATGACAACAGCTAAAGATTACAGAAATGATATTCGCCCTAACTGGTGTCCTGGTTGTGGTCATTATGGGGTACAAGCTGCCATTACTGATGCAGTAGTAGCAAAAAATATTCCACCTGAAAAATTGGCAGTTATCTCTGGTATCGGTTGTTCTAGCCGTATCGGTGGTTATTTCTATGCATATGGTGCACATACAACTCATGGTCGTGCGCTTCCATACGCTCAAGGCGTTAAACTTGCTAACCAAGACTTAGAAGTTATCGCTTGTTCCGGTGATGGTGATGCGTTCGCTATCGGTATGGGTCATACTATTCATGCTTTCAAACGTAATGTAAACATGACATATATCGTTATGGATAATCATGTTTACGGTTTGACTAAAGGTCAAGCATCCCCTCGTTCCGATATCGGTTTTGTTACAAAAACAACACCTCGTGGGGCCTTTGAATCACCATTGTCCGTTTGTGAAACTGCTATCGCTGCAGGTGCTACATTTGTTGCACAAGGTTATATGATTAACCGTGCTGAACTCGTTGATTTGATTCAACAAGCTATGGACCATGAAGGCTTCTCCTTCATCAACGTATTTAGCCCATGTGTTACATACAACAAACACAATAGCTATGACTGGTTCAAAGAACATTTGACTAGCTTGCCAGAAGGATATGATCCAACAGACCGTGCGACTGCACTTAAAACATTAGGTGAAACACAAGGTTTGGTTACTGGTCTTATCTATCAAGATACGACTAAACCTTCCTTTGAAAAAGCTATGGCCGCTGTTAATGGTGGTACACATCCACGTCCATTGACTGAAGATGTTGTTAAACCTGATCAAGCATTATTTGATAGCCTTTGCAATCAATTTAAGTAAGTTTAACTTAACATATATCGTGTTCTGATATAGGTCCCCTCTTTACTGACTACTATGTAAAGAGGGGATTTTCATTTTATTACTTTTCGGTTAGTGATAATTACTTTACGGAGTTTTTCTTAACTGATATACTAATTTTAATTTAAGTTATTTATAATTAAACATAGGTATAGTACCTGCTAGACGTATTTTAACTATTACAGCCATAAGATAGA